>Ga0255765_1000068_pt1 | contig 115919 bp, 80 predicted proteins | sample 041ome_8_FD_179965 | JGI IMG/M metagenome (GOLD analysis project Ga0255765, IMG submission 179965) | Coastal salt marsh microbial communities from the Groves Creek Marsh, Skidaway Island, Georgia - 041407BS metaG (version 2) | ecosystem: Environmental > Aquatic > Marine > Intertidal zone > Salt...
GACCCCCATCGACCTCTCGACGACGGTGCGCGCGACCGATGGTCGTTCGATCGAACCCGCGAATTGCGACGCACGAAAGACACGTCAAATGGTCTCAACGCCGCACACCGCGTCCGGTCGTCGACCGTCCGTCGTCCGCGCGGGAAGAATCGAAAGGACCGACGCGCGAACGAATGAATGAATCGACGCGTGAATGCGTGAATGAATGGCTGACGGACGTCACGTCACGTCGTCGTCGCGACCGCGATCGCCCGTCGCGCGAGAGCGCGTGAGACAGAGCAAAAAAAAAGGGATCCGATCCGAACGCGTCGTCGCGTCGCGCGCGGCGGAATCACCACGCACGGCGCGCACGGCACGCGCGTCGTCTCACGCGCGCGAACAAAAAAAAGCGAACGAAAAAAAAGCGAACGAACGACAAAAAAAGCGAAAAAAAAAGCGAAAACACACGCGAAAAAGCGCGCGACCCGATCGAGACGTCGAGATGTCGACCTCGATCTCGATCCTGGTTTTCCCCCTATATATATGGGTATGTCGTCTCTATATACGCCGAATGTCCGAGAAAAGGTATATATCGCATGCATAGATAGATCTCATCATATATAATACCAACATGGCGAGTGTCGTGCACGCACGACGTACGGCGCGCAGGCGCAGATCGCAGATCGCAGACCACGCGACCGACGACAGATCGCGCATGCGATCGCGCACTCTGCGATCGGCGATCGGCGATCGGCGATCGGGGGCGAGGGCGGGGAATACAAATAATATCTATCTCCCCCCACATGGGGCACAAATATCTCTCCAGGTTAAACTAAACCCTAATGTAAATCGTTAGGGTTTGGGACGCTTTGTCGCGGCGTCACCCATCGTCGTGCGCGCGCATGTCGCACGGGGCGTCGTCGTCCGTGGCGTCGTGGACGTGCCTTCGCGCGACGTGGACGACGAGTGCGCACGCGTACGTCGACGCCAGGGCGGATGATGCCGGCGCGCTGCGTGCGGCGTTTCGCAGGGTTGGATTGGGTGGTGACGATGATGATGATGATGACGCGCGCGCGCGCGAGGCGTGCGCGGGCGTGGGGTGTGCGATGATGACGACGACGACGACGACGATGATGGATGGTTCTGTGGTGTCTCCTGCGCGCGCGTTGGCGATGCGGTGCGCGACGAGGAAGGTGCTGAGGGAGTTTGGTGAGGACGCGGATGCGCAGGCGCGAGACGCCGGCGCGGCGCTGGGCGAATGCGCGGAGAAGACGGTGTTGCCGCGACGTGCGGATGCGATATTACGCGCGCTGCACGCGATGGCGAGGTGTGGGAAGGCGTTGGATGTCGCACTCGTGCCGGGTGCGGTGCCGGTGCTGCCGACGTGTGGTGGGGTGATGGACCCGGAGCGCGCGACGCGCGTGGCGACGAAGAATGCGAGCGTGGCGTCGGCGTATTACGAGGCGTTGGCGTGCGTTTTAGGGTGCAAGAACGACGAGTGTTTGACGTATTTCAAGCGTCTTGGGGATGTTGATGTGTTTAATGACGATAAACTCGTGGTATTTGGGGTGATTGAGACATTTCTTGGGCTTTTAGACGCGCCAAAGGAACGCGGGGACGCGTCGGCGGAGTGCGCGCGCGCGTCGGGCGCGTTGCGCTCGTTCATCTCGCGTGGATTCAACGCCATGGCCACCAGGGACGATTGCGATCGAGCCATGGTGAAGAGGTTCATGTCTTTCGTTTTGGCGTGTTTACGGTGCGATAACGCCTCGTTCGCTCGCGTGGCGTTTGAAGGCGTCGAGGCGAGCGAACCCGCCGTGGCGTTGCAAGTGTGCCTGTCGCGAACGGCGGAGGAACCCGCCGCCGCGGAGGTGTACGCCGAAATCAAGCGTCGCATGTCGTGACACCCAACCATCGATTTCGTCGTTGTTGATTAAATAGTCAATTGTTGTTGTAGTTTTTGTTGCAAAAAAAAAGGGAATTCCATTCTATCGACTGCCGACGCTAAATTTCTCGAAATTCAGTCTTGTCGAGCGACACCGAAGTGTCGCGGCCAAAGATTGCGAGCGTAGCTTCAACCGACCCGTCATCGTTGCGCACGTTGATTTGACCTTTGAAACCCTTGAATGGCCCGGTGTGTACTTCGACGCGTCCTAAACCAGTTGGTTCTTCCACGCGCGACGACGTCGGTCGCATGTCCCCAAAGTCGTCGCCCTCTTCGACGGCGGCGGCTTCTTCGCGAATCACTCGCGCCTCCTCTCGCGCCTTTTCCAGTTCGACATCCTCTTCCGTCAACACTCGCGGCGTGCACGCACGAATCATTTTGGGAATCTGATCATCCACCGTCGTCGGTTGGTTGACAATCTGATACTTTTTCGCGCCAAATCTCGAGCTCCCACCCGTGGCGAACCCTCGCACGCTTCGCAAGTCGTCAAACGAATCCAACAACTGTTGCGTGAGCACGCACTTCACCAGCACGTACCCGGGCTGGAGCATCTCACCTTCTTCTACCATTTGGCACAACTCTAAATCGGTTTTCCCTTCTGCGTCGGCGGCGGTGACGTAAAACTCCGCCGTTGGAATTTTTGGCACCCACGCATCCACGCTTTGCCCGCGCGTCACGCGCGTCCCATTCAATCCTAAAATATCCTTCAGCGCCGACTCCTCACGCTCTTCGGGAGTCTCAACCATGAACCATCCACTCTTTTCAATCGATTCCGACATGAATTTCTGCACCACAAACTCTCGTTGCACCTCTGTCGCGCCGCGCGCCTTCATGTCCTCCACCAACCTCGTCGTCGCCATGATGCTATCCATCGTCTTCGACACCTCACTCGCGCGCACCGCCCGTCCCGGCCCTGCGCGACGCTCCCGCCGCGCCGCGCGCCGACTCTCCATCGCATCGCGCGCCGCGGCTTCAGCGTCCTCCTTGACGCGCGTCTCGAGCTCAAACTCGCGCGCTGGGTCCGCGCCATTCGCCTCAACTTCTCTCGCCTTCAACACGCGCTCGACGAGGTCAGCTTTCTTCCCAGACACCGGCAACGCATAGGCGCGTAATATTTCCTTGAGTTCCACCGCCTTGAGCGCGTGCACGTCGCGACCGTCGTCCGCGGGGGTGGCGTACGTGCGGCTCGCGTGACGGCGGCGCCCGCGCACCGACGTCAGCGCCGCCGCCGTCGTCGTCGTCGCCGCCGCCGTCGCCGGGCGACGCGCGATGGGCACCGCGAATCGCGTCATCGTCGTCGTCGTCGCCATCGCCGCCATCGTCGTCGTCGCCATCGTCGTCGTCGGCGTCGTCCGACGGGCGCACTCGCGCGCGCTGTTGTGTCGCACCGCACTCGCGCGCGCGCCCCGATGGACGACGCCGACGACAAGTACGCGAAAAAACCCGCGCGACGCGCGGTCGTGGGTGGGTTTTCATCGCCGCCGCCGTCCGTCGGACGCGGCTCGCGCCTCGATGGCGGCGCTGGCGCGTCGTCGATGGCGATGGGCGACGATGGCGATGGCGCCGATGGATTCGCGAAGCCGCCGCGGCGCGTGAGCGCGTCGGCGCACGCGACGCCGACGCGGTTTAACGCGGACGAGTTCATGGCGTCGTCTAGGGTTGGTGGTGGCGGCGGCGCGAGGTTGGATTTCTCGCGCGGCGGCGGGGACGACGGTGGGGATAAGGCGGAGCTCGTGCGCGGGGCGTTGGATCGATTGGCGTTTTCGAACACGGTGTCGCAGGTGCAGGACGCGTTGGGGAGCGTGCTCGCTGATGCGAGTGAGGAAGTGACGGAGTATGCGGCCAAGGCTTCGGAGACGTTGGCGAGGTTTCAAGCCGCGCAGTTTGCTTCGCAGTTTAATCCGATTGAAAGCGCGTTGCACATGAAGCCAACGTACGTGAAAGTTCCCGCGCAAACGGTGGAGCAATTGAAGTTTTGGGAGAATCAAGACGTGACGTCGCTTAAGATGACGCATTTGCAAGAAAAGCAGGTGATTTTGGCGGAAAATGCCGGCATGAGGGCGCTGTTGGGTGAGGATGCGAGCGAAGGCGTGCAAGAGCTCAGAGAAACAGAGGACGGCGTCAATCGCGCGCTTTTACTCGCCGCCGTGGAGGAAATTACGAATTTACGCACGCGCGTGAGCGTTCTCGAAGGCGAAGCCGCGAAACACAAGGTGAGCGCCAGTGGCTATGGATTGGCGGGGATGTTTAGTGGCGACGGAGCGTCTGGCGTCGACCAGGCGCAAATGCAAAAGCTCACGAGAGAATTGGCTCGTTTAGAGGAGAATAACTCGCGCATGACGTGGATGTTGGGCGAGAAAGAAAAGCAAATCAAAGAAGTTCGCGCGAAATACACTGAATCTGCGGCGTATGTGTTGCAAGAAAAGCTTCAAGAGTGTATGGAGGCGCTCGAGGTGGCGGCGAATTTGCAAGGCGAACAGCTCGCGTTTCTCGAAAAGCACGCGCTGTCCAAATTGGAGAGCTTGGATGACCAACTCGCGGACGTGCAGTGCGCGGCGGAGAGTAAAACGGAACACTTAGCACAGCTGCGCACAATCATGCAGCGATATTTCGTCGATGGCGACGAAGGCTCTGTGAATATTTTAACGTCGCTCACGGGATTCACCGCTGAGGAGGGCAATAAACTCGTCGACGCGCGTCGCTCGAGAAGCTTCACGGGAATATTGAGCATGATTGGCCAAAAACTTTCGCCAGCCGTGAGTGCGGCGTCGTCAATGATTGTGGCGTGCGCGCCTCCGACGACGAATCTGCCCAAACCGAGCGACGCGCTCAAGGCGCTCGGCGTCGATGTGGGTGAGGATGAAGACGAAGAAGAACAAGTGAAGACGGAAGCGCCGTCGGAAGACGCCTCGAACGCACAAGACGAGGTGGCGAAAACGACGGAAGAAACGCAACCCGAACCCGAAAAAGTCGAAGAGCCACAGCCCAAGGTTGAGGTTGAGCCACGCCGCGCGCGCGCGTCTCGCGTCGTCAAAAAATCATCCGCCGGTTTTTCCGGCTTTGAAGACGCGTCGCTCAAAGAAAAGCAACAAGCCGAACGCGCCAAGGCGCGCGGACCGTTGCCCCAACCCAAACTCACAGGTCGCGCCGCAGAACGAGAACAACAAAAGCGCCGCGAAACGAACGCGCGAGATACCGAAGGTTTTGCCGGGTTCGGAGACGACCCGTTGGACTCGGATTCCGACTGACGTCATCGACTATAAATTAAATCGTGTAATATTAATCCTCACTAGCCACCGCGGATGGCGCATCACCACCCTCATCCTTTGCATGAGGGTTTTCATCCTCCGACTCCCCCGTCATGGGCCCGTAATACTCGGGATCCTTCAACATGCAATCGCGCAACGCGCTCGTCGCCTCGTAGCACACCTCCACGAAATCCTCATCCGTCTCCTTCGCCTTATCCACGCACGCCTCCCACGCCACGAACGCATCCTTGCACGACCCGCCCTTCATATACTTGCAAAACCCGCACGTCTCTTCGTCCTCCTCGTCGCCTTTCGTCTCGTCAGCGACGTCGTCGTCTTTTGTTTGTGATGTCGATGACGACGATGTCGTCGCGCTCCCGGTCCCAGCGTCTGCGTGCGCGGCGCGATCGTCGCCCGGCGCGGTCGACGCCGTCGCCGCCGATGCATCGCCCGTCGTCGTCGCCGTCGTCGTCGCCGTCGTCGCCGCCATACTGCGTCGGCGTCGGCGTCCTTCGCGCGGCGCACACTGCAGTCGCCATTCGCATGCGCGCCATGCCGCCCGACGCCGCGCACGACGCCGACTGGACGCGCACGCGATGCGTCGAGCTCCTCAACGACGCCAACTTGGCGTCCGATGCCGACGCGACGACGAGCGCGCTCAAGCAAGTGGTTGAGCTCGTGACGTCGCACGCGGGCGCGCGCGACGCATCGTTGAGCGATGTCATCGATGCGGTGCTTGAATTCCGCGCAGCGCCCGCGGTGGCGACGCGCAAGTACATCGCGGGGGTGTGCGAGACGATTGGGAAGGCGCGCGAGGACGCGCTGGGGGCGTGCATAGACGCGGCGCGGGGTATGGTGCGGGATGATTCGGCGATTGTGGCGAAGCGCGCGAGCGCGGCGTGCGGCCAGACGTTTAGAGAAGCGTTGATCGTCGCCGCGGTGAAAGGAAACGCACCGAGAGTGTTGAAACACGTCACCGCGGCGTGGGTAGCGGCAAAGGCGGCGATGGAGGACGTGGCGGGGGTGTTGTGTGCGCCTGGAGGGAACGATGGGGTGAAAATGCAATGCGCAAAGACGGTCGAAGCGGCGATCTTGTCGCTCGCGGGCGAGGGTTGGGGGTCGAACATCGTGAAAGTCGGGCATAAGACGTTGAATTTAGAAGAAATGATGTCTGATGGGGTGGTGCTAGCGGAGCGTTTGCATGAAGCGCTGAGAGGGGTGAGTGAAGGGACGAAACCTACGGGTCCTTTGGCGCTCGTGCTCGTCGCGGCGTTGGGCAACGTGTGCGTGAAGAAGGCTGAACTCGCCACGGGGTGTACGCCAGTGTTGATTGAATATGCGAAATCGCACGTCACTCGCGAGCGCGAGGACGTCGCTGCGAACGGCCGAGCATCGGCGACAAATGCGAGCGTGAGCAAGGAGTTGAAGACGGTGTTGCTCGACGTCTTGCGCAACGGACCGACGCAAGCCGTCGAAGGTGGGATGATGAATGAGTTATCCACCATCTGTAGAGAACTAGGCGCGGGTGATGCTGTAGATAGCGCACTGCGTCATCGCGAGCGCACCGCGCACGCGCTCGGGGAGAAGCGTGCGAGCTTTTTATCACCCGCGGGGAATTTGAAGCGAGCGCGCATGCGCGAGCGCGAGTACGTCGCGCCTCCTCCTCCTCCTCCGCTCATGCCGTTGGCGCCGATGACCGATCCGAACATATTGCGGCAAATCCTAGTCACGCTCGCAGCGTTGGCGAATAGCCCGGATCGCAACATGCTCGACGCGTTCGTCACGCAGCTCGCGCCGCCCGCGTTGGCGGACGCGATTTTGGCCAACTTGGAGCACCTGCCGCCGGCGAGTCAGTTTTACCTCGCCAGCCGCGCGAACGCACAGCGTCCGCCACCACCGCCGCCCATGGCTGCAGCCGCAGCCATGGGGCCGGTCGTGCCCGAACCCGAAGACACCGCCGAGCCGCTGTCAGTCATCGTCAGAGTCGAGGAACTCAACGCCGAAGTCGCCGAAGCGTTTCGCCTCGAAGCCATCCAGCGCATGCTCGCCGTGGGCACAATGGCTGAAGAATACGGCGGTGCCGAGAAGCTCACGCTCAGTGGTCCTCTTCGCAGTTCCCTCTTAGCGCGCCTCGCCGCTGCGGGCGCTGCGAAGTCGTCTGGTGCGTCCATGGAGGAAGAAACGCTCGCCATCGCGTCCGCGCTCCTCTTCACCGCCGACGGAGGCGGGGTGTACGAACTCGAAGGCGTGCACATGCTCATGAAGTGGCTCACCACGCTCTACGCTCAAGAAATAGCCTACGATTTTAGCTACGTGCCCTACGAACACGCCATTTCAGCTGCGATTGAGTGCTTGACGCGCGGTGTCGCTGGGGCGACGAGTACGACCGCCATCGCGAGCGGCGCGAAGAAGCCGCTGTCGCAATTGTTGTGCGACGTGCCCGCGCTCCCGGGTGCGGTTTGGCGCGCGTTCCGCATCATGTGCCGATTAGACACGGGCAGCGAGGATGGAGAGGACGACACGGCAAAGTTTCCAACGACCGAGGAAACCGTGACGCTCATCTTGAGCGTGTTGCAAGACATAATTTTAGAGCGACCGCCGTCGCGCGAAGACGCGTTGGAGTTGTGCTTGGAGTGCGCGACGTGTAACGACGAAGCTGTGCGCGGCAAGGCGATTCGACTCATCGCCAATCGGTTGCATCCGGTGAAACATTTAGCGCAGAACATCGAGGCGTACGCAAAGGCGGGGCTCGAACGCGGACGAACGATCGGTTTACAGGCGTTGGAAGACGCCAAGGCGCTCGTCCAACGCGACGCCGCCGTCAAGGAGGAAGCCGTCGAAGACGAAGGCGACGACGGCGCCGCAAAGGACGATGCGGACGCCATGGACGCGACCGACGCCGCCGCGCTCGTTGAGATTGCGGAAAAGGTGGATCACATTGCCAAGGCTGGCGACACCGCGGTGGGTCCGATGTTATTATATTGCGCGTTGTGCGCGAGAAATTACGCGTTGCTTCCGGGTTTGTTTGAGGCGTACGCCTCGCTCGACGAAGAATTACGCCTCGCGTTGCATCGACCGGTGAATGGATTAGCGCGTGCGGTTGGACCGAATTGTTTGGAATTGTGCGAAATTATCGCCTCACCGCCCGAAGGGTCGTTGCCGCTCGTGGTGGAGTGTTTGGAGACGCTCGCGTCCATTTCGAGCATTCCGGCGCCGACGGCGTTGCTCGACGCCGCGGAGGCGTTGTGCGAGTCGCAAAACAAGGATGTCGCTTATCTCGCGCCCTTGGTGTGCTCGTTCGATGAGGAACGCATTCGTGATTTACTTCCGCAGTTCATTAAAGCGGGTGTGGGGATCTTTAGCTCGGTTCTGGACGCGTTGCTTTCGGTGCCCGAGGACGAAGCCGTGCTCAGTCCGGTGGCGATTTTCATCGCCGTACACGAAGTACAAACCGGTGGCGACTCGGGCGTAAACCTCAAGCAACTCGTCGACGCGTGCTCGACGTGCTTCGAGCGCCCCGACGTGTTTACGCCACAAGTCTTAGCGTCTGCGATGCAGCAAATGGTTGAGCAAACGCCGCTTCCGCTGTTATTCATGCGCACGGTGATTCAAGCGGAAACCGTCGCCCCGCAACTCAAAGAGTTCACCCTCGGTTTACTCCGCACCTTGGTCAACCGGCAAGTATGGAAAATGGACAAGAGCATTTGGGAAGGATTCTTGCGCTGCGCCAAGCGCGCGGCACCGAGATCGTTCCCACTATTCACTGACCTTCCCGCGACGACCCTCGCCGACGTCCTCGCGAAATTCGGCGACGCGTTTAAAGACGCGTTGTCCCAATACGCCAACAATCCGAGCGTGGCGAGTACGATTCCGAAAGCCATCGCCGCGTTGCTCAGTTAAATTGCATTTGCGTGCGCGCGGGGGCGTGAGCTCTAGGCTCATTCGCTCTCTCTCGCGCGTGCGCGCCGTCGTAGCCTCGCGTTGTAACGCGCCCAACGTTTTCATAGCAAACCTAAGCGATCCAATCCTCACTCTGTGCCTCGCGCGCGCATCGTCGTCAACCATGGCCAGCGCCGCGGATCGATTAAACATCTCCTCCCAGCTCGAACACTTACAGAGCCGTCACGTCGGGACCGGACACGCCGACGCCACGAGACACGAATGGGCGGTGAACATTCATCGCGATTCCTACGCATCCTACGTGGGACATCACCCGATGGTGTCGTATTTCGCCGTGGCGAACGGGGAGAGCATCGGGAGAACCAAGTATGACTTTACGCAGAAGATGTTGCTGCCGTGTGGGTTGCCGCCGGAGGTTGAAGAGGAGTAGAGCAACGCGAATGAGTGGGCGCGAGGGGGTCGGATCGCTCGCGCGCTCGAGCGGCGTAAAGTCGTGGTAAACACGTGTACATGAAATGATAGCGTAGCGAACTTTGTATTGGAAACGAAAACGTATTTATGTAGAACGTATGTGTGCGTTTGTATTGATGCTAGCGTGCTAAGGGCACTTCTAGGCGATGAGCTGCACTTACTGTAAGTATTCACGACGCGTACCGCGCGCGGCTCCGTCTGGACGACGGCTCTTGCAAAAATGATCCGCTTTTAGAGCATAATTTAAGGGCCAACGACGTAGTTGGACAAGCCGCCACCGATGCGGCCGTTTGAACGAGCCTTGTGAAGCGCGATGCTGCCGACGATAAGAGCGGCGAACGCCATGAGAAAGTCAAACGCGGCGAGGCCAGTCAACGGTTTGAGCGAGGGGGCAACATGCGAAACCGCTTCCAACGTGGCGACGGATGTTTGGAGATCGGTGACGTCAGATTCCAAAAGCTCCAACGCATAGTCGACGTACGCCATGCGCTTCTTACTGAAGGTCTTGGCGCCCATGCTCGTTGCCGTGGCGGCAATGGTGCTGGTTTCAAACGTCCAGTCCGTGACAGAGCCCGTGGCCGCGGGAGTAATGCCGGTGCTTGCAGCAGTCCGCACACTGGCGAGGAAGGTGGTGTCAAGAGGAAAGAAGTAGAAGTTGCTCACAGCTGCTTGAATCTCATCAGAGAGAATGAAAGAGACGAAAGCTCTGACAAGTGCGGCGGTTTCCCCGCTCGTGTACGTTTTGTGAACGTGCAAGTACGTAAACGCGCAAATCGGCCAGACTCCGCTGCCATCTTTGTTGAACAAGTTGAAGCTGGCACCCGTCAAATCACCAGAAAAACTCGCACCGGTGTACGCGTTCCGCACTGCCTCCGTTACCACAGATGGGATGTTTGCGGAAGTAATCCCAGCCGGGTCACCCTCCTTGGTGACGAGCCATTCGTCGGCGTTGTTCTTGAGGGAGAATTCCGCCAAGTCGTCGGCGTGGCCGTGACCCGCGTCGAGGTAACCGATGGAGTAAGCGCGTGCGGCGATCTCACGACGAACGCCATCAGAGCCTTGAACCCCGTGATACGTATCGCCAGATAAGTCAGAGCTGAAGGAAGAGGAGCTCACGGTGCCAGTATAGACAGTGGGGCAGCCAGCATTCAAGTAACCCTTGAGGCCGTACGTCGACGAAGAACCGTCAGAGCGGAAGACGACATGGATATTTTCAGCGGGTAAGGTGATACCGGTATCGGCCTTAATATCAGCATCGTTCCACATCGTAATAGCGCCAGTGTAAATCTTAGCGAGCGTACACGCTGAGATTTTGAGCTCCCCCGAGCCGTACCCAGGAAAGGTGTGAAAGATGCCGATGGCGCCGATTTGGAAGGGAAGTTGCAAGTAATCGCTCACAGTGCCTCCGCTTACGGCTGAGCTCAAACCGAAATCGGTACTCGCAAAGTCAGCTGCGTCGGTATTCCAATCGGCTTCCCCAGTACCAGAACCGACGGATCGGTACGTCATGCGCACAAAGCTTCTCGAGCGTTCCTCGAGCAAATCCATGGCGTACCAGAACAACTTGGACGGGTTCGTCGTCCCGGATCCGTGCAACTGGAAACGCTCGAGACCAGCCGTTGTGATATCTTGCAGAGATTGCGCCGCACGCGCGCCAGACGCGCACATCAAACCAGCGACGAGCGCCGCGCACGCCAAGGCGAAGCGCTGGCGACGGCTCGCGCCGCCACTAATCTTTCCGTCACCCTTCATGACTTCGTGTATATATACCTTCGAATGCGCACGTAAAACGCGTGCGTGTACACAGAAACAAGTGTATTCGTCAACCTCGTCGCCGTGTGCGCGAGTGATCTCGGTCTCGTCGTGTAAAGGACGCCGTGATGTGCCGCGCCAATCGTCGTGATCACTTTTTTGTTCCCCTAGGTCGGTTGGACGTGCGTCAAAAAAAGACTACGATTACAACAAGGTCTACGCTAAGCGCGCGCGCATCGATGCGGGCTAGGACGATCGGGATAAAAGATTTTTGAACCTGACGTTTATGGATTCGCTCGGTGCGCGCCGGTGGGCTGGGGCGGCGGGCGCGCCGCGCGCCGCGCCGAGGGTCGGCGCACGGCCGGAGAGGTGGGCGACGCGGGAGATGTAGACGTCCCGGCAGGATTCTAACGTGGCCCGTGCGGCGTGTTTGTCGAAATCTGGCCGGGCGCGGAGGATGGTGTCGACGACGTCGAGACCGGCATCGGGCCAGTTGGTGAGGAGGGCGCCGTACGCGCGCTCAAATTCGTCGCGGTTTGTCGCGGAGACGAGCTCGCGGAGATTTTGTAAGCGCGCGATGCGTCCAAGGGCTTTGTTTTCCGTCATGTGGAGCTTCATGGACTCGATGAGTTCGATTTCGTCGGCTCGTAGACGGGGAACTGTGTGCGGGGCGACGACGACGAGCTGCTTTGTGAAGAGCGCGAACAAGAGCTCAATCAAATGCTCAAAGAGCGTTTCGGTGACTGAGTCCGCGACGTTCACGTCCAACCACGCGTCAAGGTCGCCCATGTAATCTTCTATCGTAGCCAATAACGTCGTCATCGCCTCACCGCACGCCCAAATGCTGTTTGAGTTGCTGCTGTAAAACTTTAAGAGCACCTCGTTCAATCCGGGGTCGTCGAGCACGCGACGAGAAATCAGTTTTCTCGCCTCGGCGTGTATGCGATTAAACTTTTGTATGGTTTTCTCAATCGCGTGCACGATCACGGTATCTGTCGCACCTATGGCGCCGGTAATCATGGACTGCATATCCTTTGATAAGTCACGGCATCGTCTCGAGTCGTTTACTCCGGCCACGATTCGCTCAAAGGGCACGCTCTTGTTCAAGTCGGAATGCGACGCTTCGTGCCTACTTCGACTCGGCGTCAGTGACGGCGTGCTAGTGGATGAGACTAGCTTGGGTGTCATTTCGCTCAGCATGTTCAAGCGTTCGGCAACCGTGCCGGCAAAATCGTAGAGGGCGTTTCCCGCGACGCGGCCGCATTGGCGTACGAAAACATTCGACCTCGTGCCCGTTGCGATGCGCATCTGATCCGTCATCAATCTAAAAAACTCCACATCGGTTGGCGTCCACAATTTACCGCCCCCGTCCGGCTTTGGTGGCTTTGAAATTGCCACCCGGGATAGATTTTCAGTCCAGCCCGTGAGTGTACTTCGCAAGCGCTCGCAGTACGCGTCGATGAGGGTGGACAACCCAGAAGGATACGGTAGCGGCGGCCACGCCACGTCGCCCTCTTCAACAGATGCATCGTCGCCGGAATCTATCTCATCCGATGTTTCAATTTCCAGCCCGAGCGATTCTATTGCGGTGAAATAATGAAACGACCACGTCACCGTCGTCACCATGTCGCCGTTGGATGTGTTCGGACTCGTGCTAAGTCTCGTGAGCAACTCGCACACACCAGCGTGGTACGTTGGCGCCACAACGGTTTCAAACACTCGCCATTCAGATGGAAACGCTGGAATGGTATAATCATGCATTTCCGCGAGTGACACTAAACTTTCGTCGAGAGCGGCGAGCACGTTTTCGATGCTCTCCTTGTCATCCAACCCACTAAATCCTTCCGTGATGAGCGACAGCCGCACCTCAACCGCGGTGGCCATTTCCTCAAGCACGCGCGTTTTCCACCTCTTGGGCTCCGGGGGACGTAAATTCAACACGCGATTCGTCGTTTCTTCAATTTCCTCGACGAAATCCGCCGCGTCGCTCTCGTACTCTGCGTCTAACACTTCTTGCTCCGCGACGACGCGCACGCAACGCACGAGCGCCGCCACGCTCGACTGCCCACCTAAAATACTCTGCCGAACCGTGTTCCAAAGCATCTGTTCAAACGTCCGCCACGCGTCATCGACGCAGTCGAACCCGCGGTCCAACCGTTCGTGCTGTCCCGCTCGTCGCAACAACGCCACACGAATCGCTCGCGAATCCAAATCCAACCCCACGAGCGCATCCCACGTCGCAAACAACGCGCGTTCATCCTTCTCTAGCGCCTCAATCGCCTCCCGCGCGCGCTCAATCGGACGTAACGCCTCGCGCGCCTCGCGCGTCAATCGCGCCTCCGTCGTCTCGCTCGTGCTCGCGTTCGACCCCTGACCCGCGCGTGACGCCACCATCTCATCAATCTCCCGCACCGCCGCGCGAGTATCGCTCGCCAATCGTCTCAGCGCGCGCGACGCGTTCACGCCCGCGTCAATCGCGCGCAATTTCGCGCGCATCGTCGCCAACGCCACGGATGCCGCACCGCCATCATTCACCGCGTCGTCGACGACGCGCATCGGCATCGCCGCCGCCGACGCGCGCGCGTCGCTGACCATCGCACGCGTCTTTACTCGCTCGCCCGCTCGTGCGTCGCGCGCCGTCGTCGCGTCATGTCGCACCAGCGGCGCGCGTGTGTGCGGCGTGAAGCGACCGTTCAAAGCGTCAAACAGTCGCGCGCGACGCACGACGCGAACGCGAACGTCCCGCGTTGGCGGAGGCGACGACGACGCGAACGCGTACGTCAGCGACGCGCGACGCGCGGCGTCGGCGCGTCAGGCACCGCGCGCGCGACGCGGGAGGTGGATAATCATCGTCGTTTCGGCGCCAGCGTCAACGCGTGTGCGAACGGATGATGTACGCCGCGCCGACGGGTGCGTCGACGGGTGCGGCGCCGATGCGACGGACGATGCGGTCGATGGCGTCGTCGTCGTCGTTGGCGTCGTCGAGGAGCGCGTATGCGAACGGCGTGAGGTTGGATGGGGTGCGATGTCGCGTGGCGGAGCGGCGAGGATCCGCTCGCGGTCGACCGAACGCGCGGGCGTCGAGTGATGCGGATGGCGATGGTGCTGGCGATGGTGATGTCAGTCGTGATGGAACGGCACGGGATGATTCCGCGTCGTCGTCGTCGTCGTCGTCGTCGTCATCGTCGTCGTCATCGGTGGCGAAAGTAGGGGGCGAGCAGAGCGAAGATGGTTTGAAGAGCGAAACGTCTGGCACGCGTAGCCGAGCGGCGGATGAAGGCGTCACGAGTGAAAATGCAGGCGACAACGCGCGGAGTGCGAGTGCGAAGATGATTAGTGACGAGGGCGATGCGGTGACGGAGTCGAGTTCGGGTGATGAAGGGCCGAGCGGGACGGTTCGGTTGAGGCGCGCCGGGACGACGCCGTCTTCGACTTCGACGACGTCAGGTGGGACGATTCGAAAGCGCGTTGATCCATCGCGAGGGGCGGTGAAGCGACCAGGAGGGTTTGCACGCGAGGCGTTGTATCGCGCGCGAAATGAGGCGGCGCAGGCGCTTGAAAATATCAGAATGAACCAGGAGGAGGCCAAAGCGAACGCTGCTGCGGCGGCGGCGGTGAGCGAGGCAAATACGTCGAACGTTGGTGATAGTTCCATCAAACAAGCGGCCGGTGAAGCGATGGCGTTAGCAAAAGTCACAGCCGATGCGCTCAAGGGTGCGCGCACCGGCGGACCAATTACGATGGATGAATGGACGATGGCCATGTCCACGGCGCTTTCGGCGGTGTGGCGAGAGCTTTGGTATCGCTGGAGTTCTCGTCTGAAGCAAGCGGCGAAGTGGGCGTTCGTGGCCTCTGCAGTGCTTTCAGCGGCGTTCCACTACATTGTCGGTCCAGCGTTCATTAGTCCTCGTCTACCTATGATTGGAAATGCTGCGAGTTCCGCGATTGGGCGTCCAGTGAGAGTTGGCCGATGCAAGCGTCTGTCATTCATGGGCGTTCTCGGTCTCGGACAATTCGTTGAAGTTGGCCCTGTGGTGCTTGGACCGTCCGAAAGCGAGAAGAGCATAGTAGAAGTGGACACGGTGAAGATCTCGTACGACATTTTTCGATCGATTTTGCGGCGGAAGCTCGTCACAGAGGTGCGCTTGGATGGCGTCACAGCGACGCTTCGTCAAGGCGCGAACAACTCTTGGTTTGGCTATCCCGAAGATACTTCGCCTCTGAGCTCAAGACCGACGATTAAAGTGGCGACTTCAAGCAGTGGCGGCGTCGCGGCGGAGGTTAGAGTCGTGCGCATTGAAAATGGAGTGGCTGCGTTGCACATTGTTGGCGATCCCGAGCCGAGGAAATTAAACAACCTTCAAGGAACGGCCGTGATTAATCACAAAGGGCGCGTGGATATTGACATTACGACGAGACCGTCGGCACGGAAAACGCCTCCCCTCGAGCGCGCGACGACGATGCTCGCACCTGAACCTGTGAGACACTTGCGTGGTAGCATGACTCCTTCAGAGCGCAAGTCTCTCGCCGTGGAAGAATCGCGCGGAGACAACGGCGGGCAGCTTCGTGTTTTCGCGTCGCTCTCCCCACCGCAACAGCGCCCGTCGTCTATATTCCGCTCGCGAGTTTACCCTGATTTGAAAGTACGCGCGCAGTTGAATAACATGAGTGCAGCTGTTTTAGAGCGAGTGATTCCGTCTTTGCCCATCGACATGCACGGCGGTCGTTTGGATGGCGAAATCCGCATTTCATGCACCAGCCCTTCGACGTGGACGTTTCCAGATTTCGGAGGACAAATCAAGGGTAAGAACCTGTGGTTCCACTTCTTCGATTCCACGGATGACTTTGCGGACACCGCCGTCGACTTGGTGTTTGAAGGTCAACGGATGTACATTCACGGAGGTGAAGGCCACTTTGGCAACGTGCCTTTGACGCTCACGGGTGACCTCGATTTGAATCCAATCGGTGGCGAGTATAGACTTAGCGCGCAAGTAAGCCCGGTGGAAGTGCACAAACTTCGTGAAACGCTGGGCGTGCGACCTATCCCACGACCAGTAGCTGGTAGCGTAAAGGGATTCTTGTATTGTTCGGGACCGTTGGAGCAACCCGTGTTCACGGGCCGAGCGGAGACGACAGTGCCTACAGATGAAGATTTGAACATTGCCAAGCCAGGCACTGAAATGGCGTGGAGTGAAGATGCAATTAAAGCGGCGGCGCATGAAGGCGCTGTCGCCGCATATGACCGCGTACCATTCAAATCAGCCAACGCGGTGTTCTCAGTAGACGTAAAGAAGGGGGCATTTTCATTGCACAGCGCCGAAGCGCAACTCGTCGATGGTGGTCGTTTACGTGGATCTGGACGAGTCTCGACGAAACCCACGGCGTTATTCGACCCCGATGCACTGAATATTGAAGGTACGGCTGTGGATATTGACTTTTTACGCCTCGCCAAGCGATTGGTTCCCGGCGACGCGCCGCCGTGGCTCGACCGCGTGTGCCCATCCTCGCCGGCTATCGCCAATGCAAAGTTTACCGGTGCGCTTTCCGCACCAGTTCTTGATGCACAGTGGTCAGTTGAAGAAGACGAGTACAAGGGAAGTGTTACCATGGCTCGCGAAGGCATCATTACGAATGTGGAAACACCAGTGCTCGATTTGAAGGCGTCCATAGCGACGACGTTTCAACCGCTCGAAGTCGCATTGAAGGCGGTCACGGTTGAGGAAGCCATTGCGGCTGGGCGTCCTACTGTCACTGACGCGGAGGCTGATTTAATGCTGAATGGTGCGGATATCGCGGCATGGGTCGGTGAAGACAACGTGGAAACCATGGGCGCGCCCGACCGCGTTCGTCTTCGAATCGGCGGCCGCACGCGCGTCAAGGGGACTTTTAAACCCGCCGTCGCCACAGAGGATGAAGACGCGAAAGACGCGCTTCCTTCTTTTACGGGTGATGTGCAGTTAGATAACTTGCGCATGAACAAGCTCGAGTTTGCACCGAAGATGAATGGTAAGCTTAACGCGTCGTCTTCTGGATTATTCTTGAATGCTAAAAATCGTGCGGATGAAATCTTTGAAGCATCCGTTGAAGGCGAAGGCAAGGCGTCGATGAACATTCGTCGCAACAACTTGAAAATTTCCGCCGATGTGGACGATTTCGCGGGTAATGTTGAAATCGCTGGCTTGTCCATTGATGACTTGGAGCTTGCATCGCTCCGCGGAAAGGTTGAAAGCGCCCATGCGAAGATTGATTTGCGCGAACGCATCGGCGAAGGAAGCGTGCAAATCAAACAACCTCGCCTGAGCGGTATCGGTGGTGAACTCCTCGAGGCTGATATTCAATGGAGTGACCGCGTGGTGAGCCTGCAACGAGCAAGCTTGAAGCAGGTGAAATCACGCTACGAGGCGGATGGTGAATATTGCTTGCCCAACGTGGTGTGGGACGCGTTGCCCGGGTCGCGCGCCGTCCCTGAAGCCGTTGAAATCATTTCGAGCGAAGCAGTCACAGAAGATATCCCCGAGTTCGTCCAGCCCGTGATTGACATCGCGCCACTCACTCCAGAGGTTGTTTCCGAGCACGAGGTTGTGGAAAAGAAATGGTGGCAGTTGTCCAAACCAAAGATTTTTGAGAAAATCGTCAATCACATTACCAAGAAGCCCGACGGCGTCTTCGTGTCTATGGATTTAGCCGATATGATGGATGTCCCGAACGTCAAAGAATCGCCAGCCGCTGCGGTGACAAACGTCGTTGAACCAGTCGCATCCGCACTTGCGGACGCGGACGCGGACGTCAAAGAAATTGAAGTCGACAAGGAAGAGCCATTTATTTTCAAGAGCCACGAAGAGGAGGAACGCACGGATTTAGTCGAAGACGCCGACACGAAGTTAGAGATGCGCGTCGACTCAAAAGCAGAGGCCAAACCGAAGAAATCCAAAAATACGTTCACAAAAGTCTTACGCCAGGCACGAAATGTGGTGAAACAAAACAGGCCGGCGGAGAAGATTGTCAAGCAGGTCACCACGCTCGCGTCGCTACCGCATGAGACTGAGTTTGACTCGAGCGTATCCGGCGCGTGGCGATTCCGTCTTGCCGTCCCGCGGGCTGATATCGAAGAAATGCTCCCAGCGCTACGTATTGTAACAGATATTCGCAAGGGCGATACTCCCGAGGAGTATGGTCGCGCAAAGACGGCGTTCTTGAAGGGAGTCGAGGATACCGGCTATGCCATTGTGGATTTGGCGCGACAGGTATCGGATGTGACTATTCCATCGCCCAAGGTGAAAGCTGAGGCCGCGTCAGAGCTTGAAGAAGTGACTGAGAAAAATGTGGAAGCGACGGCGAACGCTCTGCCCGGGTTGCAGGATTTACGAGGTGAATGGCATGGTATGATCCAAGCCACTGGTGGGGGCGACGACGCGGAATTCGAGTCGCCGCAGCCGACCGAAGCGGTGTTGTTTGACATTGCTGGTGCGGACTGGCAATGGGGACCATACAGCGTTGAACACGTTGAAGCGCAGGGCGCGGCAAACGCGAGCGATGGGTTGAAGCTCAAGCGCCTTGAACTGCGTTCTGACGCTGCGAGTTTATCCGTTACGGGAGCGATTGGCGGCGAAAGCCAAGACGCTACGTTTGCGTTGCGAGATTTGCCCGCGCCCTTAGCCGGCAAGCTCATCGGTCCATTGTTACCCGATAAAAGTTTGAGCGATTTCCCAACGATTGGGGGCGATCTGTTGATTCAAGGTCACCTCGGCGGTTCGGCGGCGAAACCAGAAGGGGAAGTGATGATGCGTCTCCGCGAAGGTAAAATCGGTGCAGTCAAGCTCAAGAGCGCCGAAGCGAGAGCAGAGCTCAGCGATTCACGACGCGCCGAGTTTGAGGCCGAAGCTTCGCCCGCGGAGGGTACCGGGCTCGTGCGCATCGCGGGTACGATTCCGCTTCCAGAAGCGGAAGATCAGTCGCTCGCTGTGGATTGGCGCGTGCGTGAGCAAGGCATGACGTTACTTACGGCGTTCGTACCCGAGGTCGCCGAATGGCAAAGCGGCGCCGCTGAAATGTCTCTTCATGTTCGAGGAACGCCCGCGGCGCCGGTGTATGACGGCGTGTTAGAAGTCAGAAAAGCTCGAATCAACTCGCCGTTGCTTTCACGACCAATCTATCCCGCCAACGCCACGGTGCGCATTCAGCGAAACACATTGTACGCAGACGACGTCGAAGCGCGAAGTGGCAAAGGCATCGTGCGAATCAAGGGCGCCATGCCCGTGCTAAAATCGAGACGTAGTGGTAGCGGTGAGACGTGGGAAGGCCTCGTCGCGCGCGCCGATACCGCAGGTGGTGTGAAGATGACAATCAGCGGCTTGGATTTGCGTGCGAGGAACATTTACAATGGCCAGCTCAACGCAAACATGGTGGCGAAAGGCACGTTGACCGCGCCTGAGCTCAGCGGTGAATTACGATTCTCCCGAGGTACGGCGTTTGTACAGCAACAACAGACGAGCCCCGATGAAGCGCCCTCGCAGCAAGCAAAGTCCGGGACGTTGTCGACGAAGCAAGATTCCAGAGGCGTACTCGCCGGCATTTTAGAGCGCGCGGCTCGCGCCAATGACCCGCGTCATGGCGAAGGTGCCGCACCAGAAAACGAGTTGATGACGGAGAAGAATCTCGAAAAGCTTCAAAATCTCAGACTTCAAGGCCTCAAGCTCGTCGTCGGTCCTGAAATGTCCGTCGTGTATCCTTTCGTGTTGAACTTTGGCGTCGCTGGCGAACTCACGATTGATGGGTACGTTGACGTGGGAAATCTCAAACCGAATGGCACGCTTCAGTTCGAGCGCGGTGATGTGAACCTGGTCGCGACTCAAATCCGCCTCGACCGTGATCACCCGAACAAGATCGTGTTTACCCCCGATCAAGGTCTCGATCCATACGTAGATGTGTCGTTCCTCGGATCAGATATTCGCGCGTTGATTCAAGGTCCGGCGTCGCGATGGACGGATAATCTCATTTTGACATCGTCAGCGCAAGCAACGCCTGGCGAGGGCGACGCCACGTTGTCACCATCGGAAGCGGCGAGAATCTTTGAAGGCCAGCTCGTCGAGTCGCTTCTCGAACAAGACGGCAAGATTGCGTTCAGCAACCTCGCGTCCACGACGTTGAACTCGCTCATGCCAAAAATTGAGGCGGGTGGAAACGTTGGTAAGGCTCGCTGGCGACTTACCGCCGCGCCGTCGCTTCCCGGTTTACTCTCCCTCGACCCGGGCATGGATCCGTTCAGCAACGCCTCGCAATTTACCCTCGGGAGCGAGGCTGAGATTTCGTTTGGTGATTCCTTAACCGCTACGCTCAGCCGCAATTTGGACGCGGATGAAATGCGAACGCAGTTGTCGTTAATGTACAAATTGACGAGTAAGTTGCGATTGCAATTGAAAAGTCTGTCGGCATCGGCGACACGAGTGTTGTTTGAATTCTCAACAAAAGATTAGAGCGCACGCGCAGCAAGCATTGTACATTTACAAAATACACATTCTAGTAGAAGCTAAGTTTCGCCCAGGAGCCCGCGGCAGCCTTCCCGTGACGCATCCAATACGACTCGCGGACATGCGTACCCGTGGGACCATAAATAAAAGGACACGTTTCGTCACCAGGCGCGTGGCACACGGCACGCACGACGCCAGACGCAGCAGCGGCCGGGCTTTGCATGAGCCCCGACGCTTTGCCGACAAAGCAAAAAATTCGCTGGAGCGCCGTGGGCCATCCACGAATGAGACGCGTATCGACTAATCCGGGATCGACGAGCACGGCAGAAACACGATCACCATAGGTCACACGCCACGCATCGTGCGCGTACGTAGCATACGCGCTTACTGCGACTTTAGACCACATGTAATTCAGCGCCGGGTTGTAATATCGCGGCGTCGCGCCGTAGTTTTTGAGCCAGCGCTTGAATGCATTCAACGATAACAGCCTCGCCGTGGCGCACTCGTGCGTGAATGAACCTACGAAAACAACGCGAATATGATTCGTCGGCGCCTCACGCTTACCCACAGGGGCCACGTCATCCAACACTGTCTTCGTCAACGCCGCGACGCCGTGAAAATTAACCGCCGCCGTTGGGTCGCCGCCGTCGCTTCTCATCGCCCATCGATTGGTATTGAACACCCCAGCACAATGCACAACCACGCGCACATCCACCCCTCGTGCGCGCACACCGTCTAAACGCATACCGTGCAAGTCGCTTGCGCAAGAGACGTCCAAAGGTCCTACAAATTCAACTCTCGCATCCGCGCGAGCGCTTTTACACGCCGCCTCCAAGCCTCGAGCGGCGTCCATCCCTCCTAATCTATACGGCACCACGATCGCGAACCCGCGACGGGCGAGCGCAATCGCACTCGCGCGACCTAATCCACTGCTCCATCCCGTGACGAGCGCCCCGACGGCGTAGATATCGTCATCATTAGAGTCGTCGGCGCGCAACCACTTTGGAGGCTGACGCGCATCCTCGTCCACACCTACTCGCCGTCCACGCACTCGCGCGCGCAACGCGCACCACAACATCGTAAGAAACCAGTCGAAGAGTACGACGAGCACGTCCAGGCGAAACATCACCCCCGGCGTCCACGTCGTCGACGACGGTTCGTCCACACAATCGCCACTCGGAATGATTTCATCATCATCTTCATCACCTCGCCGTCGCGCGACGCGCCGCGACGGGACCTCCCGCGCCTCGCGCACGCAGCGCTCCTTACGCACATCGTCGAGCTCTAACCGCCCGCTGCGAGTCGTCGACGCCGACGACGCCGACGCCGAGGACGACGGCGCCATGCGATTTGTGACGTCAACGCCATTCGCCACCGCATCGCCGTCGTCGCGACATGTTTACGAAAATGCTCACGCGCGCCGTGTCGCGCATGCACATTCGCGCGCACGCGAACCCGGCGTCGTCGGCGTCGTCCCGCGCGCCCGCGCGCGTCGCGAGCAGCGGAGCGCACGCGTCGTCAGCATCCGCAGCCATGGCGCGAGGGCAGCCAATGCGCCGGCTCTGTCGCGCGCGTACCGTCACGACGCGCGCGAACGCGGATGGCACCGACGGCGACGCGCGTGATGACGCCGCAGACGAGGGCTCGGGCGACGCCAAGGCGCCCGCGCGACGCAAGCGCGTGTTGAGTGGGGTTCAACCTACGGGGTCTATCCACCTGGGGAACTACTTTGGCGCGATTCGCAACTACGTCAAGCTTCAAGACGACTACGATGCGTTTTATTGCGTGGTGGACTTGCACGCGATTACGAGCGGTGCGCATGACCCGCGAGAGCTGGAGGCGTCGACGAGGATGAGCGCGGGGATTTATTTAGCGGCTGGCGTGGACCCGAGCAAGGCGAATGTGTTCGTGCAGAGTCACGTGCCGGCGCACTCGGAATTGGCGTGGTTATTGAATTGTGCGACGCCTATTGGGTGGCTGGAGAAGATGATTCAGTTTAAAGAAAAAGCACGCAAGGCTGGTGAGGACGTGAGCGTGGGGTTGTTGGATTATCCGGTGTTAATGGCGGCGGATATATTGTTGTACAAGGCGGATTTAGTGCCAGTGGGCGAGGACCAGAGACAGCATTTGGAGTTGACGCGTGATATCGCGGGTCGTGTGAATTCATTGTATGGTGGGAAGAAGTGGAAGAAAATGAAGGGTAAGGCACCGAGCGGGCGTTCGCGAGGAGGGGATGTGTTGTTAGTTCCAGAGGCGTTTACGCCAAAGGAGGGTGGGCGCGTCATGTCGCTCACCGACGGTTCTTCAAAGATGAGCAAATCAAATCCGGCCGAAGGCTCGAGAATTAACGTGTTGGACACCCCGGATGAGATTTCCAAGAAGATTAAGCGCTGTAAGACGGATACGTTTGAGGGTTTGGAATTTGGTAACCCAGAACGCCCAGAGTCACAAAACTTGCTCACGATGTACCAGTTGTGCACGGGTCTTAGCCAAGAGGAAGTCATCGCCGAGTGCGGTACCATGCGATGGGGTGACTTCAAACCCAAACTCACCGAAGCCGTCATCGAGCACTTGTCGCCGATTCAAGGTCGGTACAAGGAAATCATGGATGAGCCGGGATATTTGGAGGGCGTGTTGAGAGATGGCGCCGACAAGGCGAACGAAGTCGCCAACATCACGATTCGTGACGTTCGTGACGCACTAGGCTTCTACCAACCGCGTTGATTTGATTGAATTCTGATGTGTCGTATTTAATTGAATATTTTGCATGCACTACTAAAGCTCAGTCTTTTCTGTCGTTTTATCCTCGTCGTCTTCGATGTCCTCACCAACTTCGGCGAGAATTTCCTCCAGCGAAGGAATAACCGTGGCGTTCGTTTCGTTGGCATTCGCGGTGACGTTCACCTCGGGTACGATTGGGACATCCGTGTTGGGCGATGCCTGCGCGGTTTCATTCGTCGTATTCATCGCGCCGCCTAGTTGTTTTGGGCCACCCTTCAAGTTGAACATGTCCAAAATCGCGTCGTGCGCCGTGAGCGTCATCACGCGCGCGCCGCCCGTCTCCGGCGCAACGCGGTACAAACCAAACACCACGGCGCCACCGATACTCAACCCGAGAATACGTTGTAACAGACCAATCTTCTTCGCGCTGCGATCGAACCCCCAAGGCGGCGTGAACAGCTCGTTGATTGGTATCTCGTCATCCGTCAAGTTTGGCAAGATCCAAAAGTGTTCACCCAACACAATCCACACCAACGCGAACACGATCGCTCGCACGCTAAACACCACCGCAAACGTCCCGAGAATGGCCAAACATACGTACAAAATCACCTTTTTGAACCAAATTGGTGCGAGCGGGAACAAACACATCAACACCACGCCGAGCGCGAACGCCGCGCTCACCGCCACGCTCGCCCAGCTCATCGGCGGCGTGTACATCCACGCGTAGAACCCATCCGCGGTGAACGTCTGATCGCGACTCTTCTGCAAATAGTGCGGAAACTTGACCAATTTCGTGCGTCCTTTCCTCGGATCCTTGAACACGCGTTCGCACTTCACCACGTATCCACGATGAAGCAACAACCCACCGATGTGCGCGATGCGCGCCTCGAGCATCTTCGCCGCGCGTGTCGCATCGCCCTCACACGCGACTCGTTCGTTCTCCTTCATCGGACACAGACTGTCGAGGATTTCCGGTTGCTTTTCCATCGCGGCGATGAAATCTTTGCCTCGAAAGAAATCCAATCGCACATCTCCGACGCGCGCGCTGCGGCTCTCCGGCCCCGTCGACGCGCTGCGCAGGACGTACGCCAAGTGTTCTTCCGCCGCGTGTCGGCTGTCGGCGCGAGACGTCCCGGTCGGCGCGGTCGAGGCGCTCATCGTGTGCGAGGCGCGCAGTGCCGCAGAGGTTGACGCGGCACCGACATGGATGCGCACGCGCGCGACGATCTCGAAGACGCCCTCGAACGCTTGATTGATGCGGGCGTGCGCGAGGCGCTCTCGGTTGATGCCGCGCGCGTGTGCGCGGCGCTGGGCGGCGGTAGCGGCGGCGTTGCGTCGACATCGGCGGCGCCGTCGGATGATGTGCGTAAATTACGGGACGCCGTGGTGCGCGCGATGCGCACGCGCGGGCACGCCAGAGACGCTGTCGATGCGTGCGAACGGGCGTTGATGATGGATGCCGCGCGCGACGGGGACGGCGATGGCGGTGGTGTGGCGTTGGCGTTCGTGGATGCGCTGCGACGGAGCGCGACGGCGTTGCAGCTGGACGCGTTGGAACGCGTCGCGACGGCGTCAACGGCGCCCGCGATGGCGAGTGCGGATGCGAGTGCGGATGCGATGGACGTGGATGAGACGTCTGAGCGCGCGACGCGCGCGCTCGAGCGGTTGGTGGTTGACGACGCGGGCGCGCGCACGCCGGCAGAGGTTTTAGAGGCTGCGGCGGCTCGCGCGGAGAAAACGTTGGCGTCCTTACCGAAGAATCACACCGAAAAGCTTCTCGACGCGTCATCGTGGACGAGCGAGCAACGTGCGTTGATTGAGCGCGTCGAACGGGCGTTGCATGATGAGTATAAGGCGCGTAGAGAGATGGTGGCGAAGCGGGCGCAGGTGACGACGACGTCGTTTTGCTACAGCTCGCGATTGAATGCGCTAAAGGCGGTGCGTGAGGAGTTCGCGAGGCGTGCGGTGAGTGATTTACACATCATGCCACAAGTAACGATGGATGACGTGTGCGATGCGCGGCATGCGGACCTCGCAATGGCGGGTATTAAGGTGACCGCCGGGCGAGGTGCGTTGAATAGCGCGGTGAAGAAGATTATGATTGGTGCCGTTCCCGATCGCGGAGGACGAACGGATACGAATGATCGCGCAGCGATGCCGGCGTTTCAGGTGCGCGTCGACGCGCCCGCCGCCGACGCGCATGGGTCGCACAAAAAACAGTCAGCGAAAGAAAAGAAGAAGGGCTGCAAGCGATGGTAAATTTCCCCGCGCCTTAGCAACGATAACAATTAGCAACCGGGCGCGGTGCGTCCGAGTAGTTTTGACAAAAACATTAAAACAATCACGTCAAATGCTTACTAATGAAGGTACTCATCGCGGCGATTGTTAAATTAGTATTCGATCTTTACAATTTTACAGAACTATTGCGCCGCTTGGCTGGCAGTTTTCAACGCCTCGTTCGTCGCTTCCAACGCTTCACCAACCGAACTCAAGGTCTTTGTCATCAAGCGCGTGACCGCGAGTTGGGCAACTTGAGGCGGGACCATTTCTACGTTAACCAATGAAATGCTAGCCCCACGCGTGGGCCATTCAAACGGCACATCCAACACGGCGACGGCACCATTCGGCAATGCCGCGCGCACCAAGGACTCACCAGAGCCCCATCGAAGTGCGGTTCGTGCCGCGGCCGCGGCGAGTGCCTCGGCGCGTTGCGCGGTCGCCGCGATGCGAAGGCGGATTTCCGCCAAGGCGCGTGCGAGCACAGGCATACCAGCGGCTTCCTCAATGATGTCCATAATGGGCGTATCCGCCGGTTCAATCGTCGCCCCCGCGAGGCGCGCGCTGTCCTTCACCAAGTGCAGCGTCACCGTATGTGTAGTCGAGCTCGGCCCGCGTGGGGTGGAACCTTCCATGGCGAACTCAGGAGTAGCTGGTAAATGAGTGTGAATCTTGAGCACCAACGCGTTTTCTTCGATGGCCATGATTTCCACGCCTTGCAAAGTGACTAAAAGCTTCGTCTGTTCCATCACCGACTCTTGCGCCTCGGCAATTTGCTTGGACATCTCCGCCTCACGTGCCGCAGCCTTGGAAATACCAATCAAGTACTTGGCTTGCGAGTTGATTTGCTCAATCGCGTTTAAGTCGGGCGCGAGCTCCGTCTTCAACTCTTGCGCCGTGCCTTGATTCGCATTCAACTTGACATTCACATCACGGAGCTCAGCATCGAGCACGGCGAGTTCGCGCTGCAACTCTTCCTTTGACTTGGCACGGTCGGCATCGCTGACCGAAGTCGAGCCCGCGCCCGCTTCCCAAGCCGCCGCCGCGGCTTCCGCCTCTAACGTCTCCAACTCCTCCACGACTTCCTCCAACGCCTTGTGCTCAACTCTAAAGGTTTCATACTCCTCACCGAGCGCGGCGATTTGTCGCTCCATTTGTTCCGCACGCTTCTCATTCTCGTACGTCAAATTTTTCAACTTCGCTTGCAACGACTTGAACGCCTCGCTCTCCAACGGCGTATCCTTTGGCAACGGTCGCGATTCCAACACCGCCTTCAAAAACGCTTGCTCCGTCGACAACTCAATCGTCCCAAATTTCAAGCGCTTAATATTAGCCTTGATGCGCTCTAAATCCCCCTCGCCATTCCCGAGCGACTTCTCACGCGCCTGCGACAAAATCTTCGCAAACGAATCCTCCGTGCTGTTCAGCTCGCGCAACGCCGCTCGAAATCCATTCGCGCTCGGCGCCTCTCTCAACGTCTTCATCGTCTCCGACTTTGCAAACATCCCCGGAGAGTGCACAGAAATATCCTCAAATCGCAACTGCAACGGTGCGATCGTCGTCAACGACTCACTCGGCGCCGTATCCGCCATGTTTCCGTGCGAAGGATTGAATCAATGAACGGCGATGGGTGATGGGATGAGCTCACGCCCTGAATCGCGTCGCGAGTCGTGCGATGCCCACGTTCGCGTGTGGCAAATGTAAGCGTCGATGGATGCGTGCGTTCGCGCGCGCGCGATGGACGTGCGACGACGTTTGCCGGGCGACAACGCGCGCGCGCGGCAACAGACAGCTCGTTCCCCTGCATGTTTTTGAAATTTTCGAATTTTTTTCGCGGCGATGTGATAAAAAAGTTTAGCTTTGGTCATTATGTCGTATTTTGTATATTTTAAATTTGTATTCAAGTTTTCAATATATTACGTTTTGACATATTATATATCTCATATTGTTTATTAAGTATTGGTAATTTTGGACAGTGATGTCGAGCCGAGTCAACGAGTCAACGCGACGCCGGCGCGACATAATCAGCCGCGTCAGACGCCTCGGACGACGACGCACGCGCGCGGACGACCGCACGCGCGACGGTGGCGATGATGTTTGATCGTTTTCAAGGCGGCACGCACGTGGAGCTTTTCGACGCGAAGACGTCAGCGCTCGAAAAGAAGACGCCGATGAAGACGCGGCGGGACGACGATTCATGTCGCGCGAAGACATCCGCGATGCCGACGTGGTTCGGCTGCGGTGCGCGCGTGTACGACCGCGCCGCACGCGGGTACGTGATGTGTGTGCATGGTGACGTGCAGTCGTGCGCGAACGTGCGCGCGACGCAGCCGATTTTGGTGTTTCAATGTTTCGCGAACGCGAGCGCGCGCTTTGCGTTTGAGGTGCGCGTGGTGGATACCGCCAACGCACGGCGCCGGTTGGTATTTAGCTCATCATTTACCGAGGTTAAGACTTCAACGCTACACTGCCAGGTACCTTTACGTGATTTGCCGCGGGATGAGTGGGTGAATGTGTTATTGCCACTCGCTGAGCTCGTGCCTGCGTGCTTTGGAAGCGCGAGCGTCGGGTTCAAAGCCGTAGAGTCGATTGCGATTCGAGGGACGTGTAAATTACGCAAAATTTTTACTTTGCGCGGAGATATGCAAGCGCAAGCATGGACGACGGATGCGCACGCGGCGGGTGCGCCCGAGCATGCAATTGTGATACCGCGCGAGTGTAATTTTCCGTGCGGCGTTCGAGCGGCGGCGCACACCGTCATCCCAAATCAAGAGTATGACGCCGAATACGCAGGCGACGTCGATCGTGCACAAGCGAGTAAGAGTGAAAAATCATTTGATATTGCATTTGGCCGTCGCGTACCCGTGTCGCAATCGAAAGCGCGCGATAAACACGCAATGGCGCCGGCGACGTACGACGAAGACAGTTACCTCGACGACGCTTCGCGACGACCTCGCGCCGCCGCCTCGAAATGGACTAATTTGGATCAAATCATGTCCAATTTGCGCATCCGTGACAACAAACACGGTCGACGCAGTTGCTCATCGAGCACTACCAGCGCAACGTCGTCGGATGTATCGTATAAGAGCTCACATTACGCGCGCTCCAACGAGCGAGCGGCGTCGCTCGACATGCGGGACATTACGCTCGGAGCGGTGCCTCACGAAGGCGAGCGCTCGGCTCGATACGACGCATACGATGATGACGATGATGAAGAAGGTGACGTTGACAATACCATTGATGACGACGATGACGATGACGACGGGTACGACGACGAGTATGATATCGTCAACGATTCAGTCGTGGAATTCGACGACGAACGAGCCGAAGACGATGACGACATTGAATGCGGACTATACGAACCGACGAACGGTGAATTCTACGACGACGACGACGACGACGACGGCGACGACGATAACGATGGCGACAATTACGGCGATGACGAAGAAAATACCACCGCGCATTCAGTCTAGCAAAAATCTCTGGAATACACGCTACGACTAAGCTCAATACCCGACGCTCACGTTCGCGACGACAATCAAGAAATCATCATTCCCATCCTCCATCGCGGGTATCGATATCCAACTTCTCGTGCGCAATCCTCCTTGATCGATAACCACAGGGAGCACCTCGCCGTACGGGAACGCCTCTCTCACCTCGCTCTCGTTCACCGACGCGCCCGCTGGCACGCCGAGGTGCACCAACACTTTCATCCCTGCGTACCCCCCCGGGACGAGCGCGCGTATGCTCGGAATGGAATTAAATTCAATCGCATTCCTGCAAGCGCGCAGCGCCGCCTTGGTGGCGTCTTGCCCGTGCTGGTCGGCGCCGAAGCCGCACTCGCTAAAGAGTACTCGGGACATCCCACGCGGTGCGAACACGCGTACGCCGTCGTCGAACGTCTCCACGACGTCGGCGTCGATGGAGGATGCAGATGTCATGGTACGACTGGGCGTTTTCGTCGCGCGCCGGCGCGAGGCGGCGAGAGGGCGCGACGAGAGGGCGATGAGCGCGCGTGCGCGTGTCGTCATAAAGCGACGCCGAATGACGACCTCAACGGTCGAGGACGACGCGGCGCTCGCGCGCGCGATCGCGGCGCTCGAGCTCGAACGCGCGTCGGCGTCGGCGGCGCTTGATGATGGGTTCTTGCGCCCGACGGCGCGCGAGGCGGCGACGGCGGACGACGAGGCGCTGGCGCGACGGTTCCAAGCGGAGGAGGATGCGAAAGCGAGTGCGGGGCCATCGGCGGCGGCGGCGACGGCGGCGACGAGCGACGGCTCGCGATGCCGCGGGTGTGGTCTCGCGATTGGCATGTTCGAGGGCTTGGCGAGCGTACGGTTGGAGAACGGGTCGAGGTATCATGGACGGTGCTTTAAGTGCGCCGAGTGCGCCGGTTCTATGCTCGAGGGAAGTCAGAGCCGCGAGTTTGTCATCCACGGCTCCGGCGCGGATGCGCGGATGATGCATAAGACGTGTTACATGGAGAAGCATAAACCGAGGTGCTCGGTGTGCGATGTTGGCATGGAGGCGGATGCGAACGGCGTGATAAGGTTTCATATCGAGCCGTTTTGGGGCGCGAAGTCGTGTCCGGCGCACGCCACGGATGGCACGCCCTCGTGCGATGGATGTCGGCGTTTGCAACCGAGACGCGGGGAGGAATACGTGCGACTGCCCGATGATAGAATGTTGTGCGCAAAATGCGTGTCGACGGTGGTTGTGGACCAACACGATGCGGAGCCGCTCTTTCAAGACATCGTACAGTTTTTTGGCACGTTTGGATTATCGGCGCTCGGGCCAAATTCGACGCTACCGCCTTTATATATGTGCACGCAAGACGTCATGGATCATGTCGATGTAGAGGAGGCATGGCACCGCGGCCGAACGTCGCAAGTCAGAGGTATGTGTGTGTCACACACCGAAACCGTCGACGTCGTGTATCGCGAGCCGACGTGGACGAAACAAACCCGCGGCGGGTCGATGTTCAGCAACCTACTCGGGGGTGGATTTCAAATGGTCGAGCGGCGACTACCGCAATTAGTCACACAGAAAGTATCGGCGATTTTAGTGTTGAGTTGCCTCCCGCGCTTGCTGTGCGGCCAAATTTTAGCGCACGAGTGCATGCACATGTATCTAAAGCTCAACGGATTTCCAACGCTCGAACCCATCATTGAAGAAGGCATATGCCAACTATTCAGCCTGCTTTGGATCGAGGCGCAAATAGCAAAACCTGAAATTTCCGGCGAGGATGTCGTCTTCGCCGCCTATATCGCAGACGTTATCAAATCAGACGAGTCTCCGATTTACGGCGACGGCGCCAGACTTGCCATAGCCGCGTACACCGACCACGGTCTCGTGCACGTACTCGATTCCGTCAAGCGCACGCGCAATTTACCATAATTTAGACATTTAGACATTAGACATTTAGACATTTACCGGCAGAACGCCCTTGTAACTTACACATGCACATTACCGTCGCGCTTTACGGATAAATTAAAAATACTCGAGTGCGCTCACCGTCGGCGTCGCCCACATATGAGCCTCGCCCTCAGTGATCCTTCACTTGCACGCGCGCTCACGTCGCGCGTCGCCGCGTCCGCCCAGCCCGCACTCGCGCTCACGCGAACGCCATGGACGCTCTTCGCGCCGCGCTCGCGGGCGTGCAACTCGCCGACGCCCCGATAGAGCTCGCCAAAGTCCCGGGCAGCGCAACCCTGTACACGAAAGACCTCGACGGAAGCTCAGCGGCTGCGACGCTCGCTAAGGTGTCGAATTACCACGTCGTGAACGCGATGTTTAAAAAGTACAAGGGTGACGCGAAAGAGGTCAGTGGCGATGCGATCGATCGCGCGCGTGACGCGCGAACGCGCTTGGAATTGATTATTCGGGGTGCACTTTATTTTCTGGGGTTGTCTCGAGAAAACGCGACGACTGACGCACGCGACGCGCCTCGAGCGCGATTTTGAACGCAGGCACCGGTTATGGTGACAAATGATAATGAAACTATCGCCGGGGCGGATGCGATTTTGGCGTACGTCGTGCAAAAGGTAGCGACGGAGAAGGGTTCGGTGGCGTATCCGCCGACGTGCGACGGGAAGACGGTGGACCACTGGGTGGCGTTCGAGCGTGATTCTTTGCGCGAACCCGCGACGATGACGGCGGGTATGTTGACTGGAGCTATTGATCTCGATGAGAGTGCGTTCAATGCGGCGTTGGTGGCGCTCAAGTCGGCGTTGTCGACGCTCGAGGCCCGTTTATCTGAGGCGACGTTTTTAGCGGGCGACACGCCATCTTTAGCCGATATCGTCGTCACGTGCACGCTCTTCCCGTCGCTCGCCAAGGCGATCGATCCAGAAGCACGCGATGCGGTACCGAACGTCATGCGCGTCGTGAACGATCTCGCGGCGAATGAAGACGTCAAGGCAATCATGGGGAAGCTAAAATTATGCGACATGATTCGCATGCCGAAAGCCAAAGCTGAGAAGCCGAAGAAGGCGCCAAAGGAGACTGGCGCGGCGGAACCTGAAAAGGGTACAGGTGCGAAGAAGGAGAAGAAAAAGGAAACTGGTTTGGGCATATCGACGTCGCGCAATGATGATTTCGGCGCGTGGTATTCGCAAGTCGTCGTCGCTGGCGACCTCATCGACTACTACGACATTTCCGGTTGCTACATCTTGAAGCCGTGGGCGTACGCGCAATGGGAAACTTTGCAAGAATTCTTCAACAAAGAAATCAAAGCCCTTGGTGTTGAAAATTGCTACTTCCCGATGTTCGTTTCCGCGAGCCGATTGGAAGCGGAGAAGGATCACATTGAAGATTTTGCGCCCGAGGTTGCCTGGGTCACCCGCAGCGGTAACACGGATCTCGAACAGCCCATTGCCGTTCGACCGACGTCTGAAACTGTCATGTACCCGCACTATGCGCAGTGGATCCGCTCGCACAGAGATTTGCCGTTGCGATTGAACCAATGGTGTAACGTCGTGCGATGGGAATTCAAGCACCCGACGCCGTTCATCCGTTCTCGCGAGTTCTTGTGGCAAGAGGGCCACACCGCGTTTCGCACTAAAGAGGAATGCGATGTCGAAGTGCGTCAAATCTTAGATTTGTACCGCCGTGTGTATGAAGAATACTTGGCCATTCCTGTCGTCCCTGGTAAAAAGTCTGAAAAGGAAAAGTTCGCGGGCGGCTTGTACACGACTACGGTTGAGGCGTACGTGCCGGGTTCCGGCCGCGGTGTGCAAGGTGCGACCTCGCACTGCTTGGGACAAAACTTTGCCAAGATGTTCAACATCGAATACGAAGATCAACAAGGTGGGCGATCGATGGTGTGGCAAAACTCGTGGGGGTTCACGACGCGAACGCTCGGCGTGTGCTACATGGTGCACGGCGACGACGATGGCCTTGTGCTGCCACCCAAGGTTGCTCCAATCCAAGCTATCGTTATTACGATCCCCAATAGCAAAATCACGGACGAAATGAAGGAGAAAATGAATGGTACGTTGTTTGCGCTCGCGTTGTCTTTTTTTTGGTTTTCTGCGCAACGACCATCTTACCTGTAACGGACTCGTCGTCAATGAGTCTAGTTGCCTTTTTAAAGGGTCGGAAATCGATTACCAGAGCGCCTTTACCAATATCCAGTCGAAACCTTTTGGCCATGGCTCGGTTATAATGGCTTGGGGCTCACATTTTCATTTGATGTTTGTGCTCGCGCTTTCTCATCATGTTTCATACAGCGCACTGACCGGCATCGTTCTTTTTCACAACCTAGATGCCGCGCAAGAAATGACTGATTCTCTCAAGGCTACCGGCGTGCGCGCAAAGCTCGATGCGCGCGACAATTACACGCCGGGCTGGAAGTACAACCACTGGGAGCTCAAGGGTGTGCCGCTTCGCGTAGAATTCGGCGTGCGAGACTTTGAAAACGGGACGTGCGTTATCGCGCGACGCGACAACAAAGTCAAGGAAACGGTCAATATCGCCGATCTCAACAAACGCTGCGCTGAACTTTGCGAAACCGTGCAGCAAGACATGTTCAACCGCGCGAAGGAGATGCGTGACGCGAACATTATTAAACTCACGTCTTGGGACGGTTTTGTCGCTGCGTTGGATGAGAAGAAGTTGATTCTCACCCCGTGGTGCGAGACCAAGGAAAGCGAAGAGTTGGTGAAGAAGAAGACGACCGCCGAATCGCAAGGTGGTGCGGCGAAGACGTTGTGTATTCCCTTTGAGCAGCCGCCGCTTGAGGACGACGCCAAGTGTTTTATTACTGGCGAAAAGGCGACGTGCTGGGTTCTTTGGGGCCGTAGCTATTAAACGTATGCAATACGTAACATTCTCTATATGTGCTATCTATCTATCGTCTGCTGTGCGCAAACGCCGGACCGTTCTCGTTGTAATCCGTCTTCGATATGTATTGATTGCTCGAAAAGATGACTTTTGAAGCGATTGCGGCACCCGTCCACGGCGCGTGCGCGTACGTTGATGCAGGCATGTATTCAGGGATACTGGTCATCGAAGGCACTAAGGACATCCTAGACTGTAACTCGACGAGCAAACGCGCTTCTAAGCCCGGTAACTTGCTTCCTTCGCCGTGCACAACGATGTTATCCACGATTAACTGTCTCACGTCAAACGGGCACTTTTGCACGCTTTCACAAATTTCCGCCGGTAACGACCCGTGATGATCGTGTTCCGCATCGCTCTCGTCGGCACCCAGCGCATCTTGCATGATAACTTCACCGCATTCGTATAACTCGCTCGTGAGCTTCAATTCATCGCCATCAGGAAGCGTAAACGTCTCCGTCTCGCACGCCGCCGAGTCGCTCTTAAACGCTTCGTACTCCTCTCGACTCTCCGCACACTTTCCTAGCGCCAAACGTATCGTACGCGCGGTATCATCACTCACATCCACGCCTTGTTTCGCCATAATCGCCGCGCGCAACGCGCGATCCATACGTTTCCCGCCTCGAGGCGCGCGTCTCCACGTCTGCGTCAACGCCGCGCCCTCCAAAGCACACGTCACCTCACTCGCATTCTCCGTAATCTCCACGCTCACGCCACTGATGCGCCCACAAGCATAAAGCGCCCCCACCGCGGCATCCACGAACGCCAAACCAGCGACGTTAAACTCTTCAAACATCATCCGCGTCACGTCTTCGCGTCGCTCGAGCGTCGTCGTCGCGCGTTCGCACACGCACGCGTACCCTTCAAACCCTTCAGCCCACCCCAAGGCGCCGTACAGCGCATCGCGTAACACGACCTCGAGCGCATCGACATTCGACACGCGTCCGTGCGCGTCGACCGCATGCACCACGCCGCCAGCCGCGTCACCATCGCAACCTCTCTCGCGCACCACCGTCGCGCGCGCGATCGGCGATTCGCGCACGCTCGCGCCGTCTACCGCGTACCCCACGCGCGCGACGCCGTCGACGACATCAATGATCGTGATCGGCGCGTCGCCACCGTGCGCGGTCGCCATGCGCGTCGACGAATGTCGACCATGGAACGCCATTCGCTGACGTTTGTTCGCCATGCGCGCGGCGTTCGGGGCGTCGGTCGCGTGCCTCAGGGCGAGCCGCGGCGGCGAAGTCGCGCGCGCACGCATCGTCGGCGCGCACGGCGTCGTCTCGCGCGCGTCGGCGGCGTGCGCGGCGCGCGAATCGGACGACATCGGTTCGTTGCGTTTCAAAAGCGCAGCTCATTCGCGCAGCTCATTCGTGCGCGGCGTTGCCGGCACGCGCGCGAGTCGCCCTTCGGCGCGCTACGGCACCGTCGCGCACGCGTATGCAGACGCGGACGGCGTCGGCGCCGCGTTCGAGGGCGATGTCGGTCCGGAGAGGAAGCATTTGATCCTCGTCGATGGGTTGAGCTTTGTGTTTCGCGCGTATTACGGGTGGAGCGCGCGCGGCGATGGATTGCAAAATGCTGCGGGCGAAGACACGGGTGTGCTGTATTCGTACGCGAATACGATATGTAGTTTGTTAGAGCTTCGTCCGACGCACTTGGCGGTGTGTTTTGATGCGAAAGGGAAGACATTTAGACATGAAATGTTTGTCGAGTACAAGGCGAATCGACCGCCGACGCCCGAGCCGTTGTTAGACGTGATACCAAAGGTTGAGAATTTAGTGCGTGATATGGGCGTGCCGTTGTTGCGATTGAGTGGTGTTGAGGCGGATGATATAATTGGTACGATGACGCGTAGGGCGGCGGATGATGGGTTTCATGTGAGCATTGTATCGCCGGATAAAGACTTTTATCAACTGTTGTCGCCACGCGTGCGCATGCTGCGGCCGAGCAAGACGAATAAGGGTGATCCGTTCGAGCCGTTCACGGTGGAGGATTTTAGAGTGATGCATGACCACGCCATCGAACCTAAGCAGTTTGTGGATTTCTTAGCGCTCGTGGGGGATAGTTCAGATAACATTCCGGGCGTCGAAGGCGTGGGGCCGAAGACGGCGTTGCCGCTCCTCGAACGCTACGGCGACATCGAAACAATTCTCGCCAATGCCGCCACGGTCAAGGGTAAACGCGCGCGGGAGAGCTTACTGAGCGAAAAGGGTGCCGCCAGTGCTGTACTCTCGCGTCGTTTGGTGGAAATTAGACAAAACTTAACCGTGCCTTCGCTCAATGAGCCGTTCTTGCCGCTGGACGACTTGCGCGTTAAACCGCCCGCCGACGGAGGCCTAGCCGCCATGCGCGCCTTTGAGCGCTACGAGCTCGCCAACGCCGCCGAACGCTGGAAGCGTGTCGTTCGTTTATGATTATGATTCGTTAAATATCTCTAGCCCGCGCGCGTGCGTTGTGTGTTGTAAAAGTATTTCAGTCGAATACGCGCCAGCCGAGCCAAAGTCTTCAACACCAAACGCCAGCGCTCGAGTGCACGACACTCATCGACGCCTCGTCGCGTCGTCACCCGCGCGCGCGTCACGCGAGCGTCAACGCACGCGAACTCGATTCATCTCGAGCTTTTTCGCGCGAGAGAACGCGCACGCATCGTCGGCGTCTACTCGCCGCGTCGATCGCGCGTGACCAAGCTCGATCGATCGGTCGCTGGGTGTTGCGCGCGTCATGTCCGCGTGCGAGCGCGAAGGATTGCTTCACGACACGGGCGCGACGTCGACGACGAAATATGCGTGGACTACGAAACGTGTGCGGGATATCGTGGCGATTGGCGTGGGTGCGGCGCTGTTGGGTGGTGTCGCGGTGATCTCGCGAGGGCGAGGCGAGGGTCATTCAGCGCCGGCGCGTTCGGCGGCGCTCGGCGACGCGGCGGCGATTGGGCGCTTAGCCGCGCCTGATCTTGGGGTGGGGATGGATGATGCAGATAGTTTAGTGAGTGAGCTCGGTCGCAAGTACACGAGTTCGGCGCCGCGACTGTTACCGGTGTTCTTTCACACAGAGAAGAGCGGCGGGACGTCGTTGGTGTTACACGCGCTCGAGTTACTCGCAGAAGATAGACCAGAGGTTTTAAGCATTTTAGCGAGAGTGAGGAATGAAGATGTCATGCTTGATAGTGATTTACGTCACTTGGATGCGCTTTGTCCGGGTAGTGCGATGTTCTTGACGACGGTTTGGAAAATTGGTTCCAAGTGGGAGCCCGGTAGGCCGCGTCCGTTGGAGGATTACTCCAACGAACACTTGGCGAAATGTTCCTTGCTTACAAGTCACACTGGAAGAGATTTGTTGAAGCGCGCAGAGGACCTCGAGCGCTCGAATGGTTTGCCCACCCGCCCAAAATTTCTGATGGGTATGTTCCGCGATCCCGTTGAGTATCAGCAAGCGGCGTGGCGTAGTGAGTTGTTCATGTATCATGACTTGCGCGAAGAGCTCGGATGGGGAAAGCTCGTGCAAACTCCGCTCGGCACCGCACTTCCAGACAATGAATTGAAGGATTTCAGTGCAAATAGCAAATTTGCAGACATCATGATGAACCAGCACTGCGCCAAGGGACTGGGAACGAATTTCCAAACGAGAAAAGTTCTCGAGGAAGAATGGAACTCGCTCGAGTCCGATAAACATCGCGCATTACAAGAGGCTACGCGTCGCGTTCGTGCCCTGAATTGGATCGGGCTCACTCATAACTTTGATCACAGCGCTTGCATGCTCGCCTATGGATTGCGTAAGAAGCCGACGCCGACGTCTGATAGCAATTACGACCGTGCCAAATTGCTCCCCGAACGACTCGCGGCAAACCACCCACACAGTGGAGACGCCAATGAGGGTGTGATCGATGAAACGCTCAAGCAAAAGTTATACGCATGCAACGATTTGGATACCCAAATATTCCACGTGGCTGAGGAGGAATTTCAACGCCGGGTGTCAGATGCAAAGAAAGAACTTCAGCGTCTCGTGGACACCAAGGGTACGCTATCAAAGATTAACATCGACGGTCCACAATGGTTAGAACCGCAAGAGTACTTGAATTGCCTATTATAACTATAACTACAAAATCTAGAATCCACTAGCGCACTCGAGCGAACTTTAGCTACATTTTAATCGGAATTCAAAACGATACCACGTTGAAAGATTTCAGTGGCGTGGAGGCCGCGGCGACAAACTGCGGTGCTTTGAACGCCAGAGTGCTTTGCAATCGAGCTTTTGATGCCTGTGATAGTTGACTTACGACAGCTCTGAATGGTTCTGCGCTAACGGTCGCGAGGCGCACGAGGAGCTGCGACGCTAGTTGACCAACCGTCGCATCGACGTCACTCGCATCGATGTTTTCTGGAGCAGTGACGTCAACGGCCAGCGCCAGAAAGATTGCGAGCGAAGTCAAGCACATTGAGTCGCTCTCGTTTTGGCTCAAAGAAACGAATGTTCCCGCCCAGAGTTGCAGACTTTCGATGACTAAGTCGAGAGCTGTAGCACTTTGAACTCCCCCAGAGACTTTGTTTGCGTAAAATTCGCGAGTCGCCGCTCGCGCGCTTTCGGCGAGAACATGCCCGACGCCCTTGAGTAGAGAGAGCTTTATTGCCGTCGAGTCTGCTGTCCGAAGTAGCCGAATGGTCATCACACGGTATTTACATAGTACTGGCGATGTGAAAATCGACTCGAGCAGAGCCAGCATTGCACCGCGAACTCGAGAATTGTGCCCTGACAGTTGAAGCGCCGACGTGAACAACGGTTCAACCACCGCATTGGGTGAATTTCCCGTCGTCATGATCTGCGCAACGAGCCGAATAACGCTGACACGCGCGTCGGAGTGTACTGCACCGACATTTATCAGATTTGTCATCAACATGGCGATCGCGTCGAGCGCATTTGACGCGTCGCGTATTCGCAGCGCGTTGCGAATCGCTTCAACTTCACTCGCCACAATGCACCCATCATTCGCCGTGATGACTTTGCTCAGCGCCTGAATGATGCTAGTGAAACTGGCATCGGAGAGTGGAATTGACTTGAAGAAGCCACACATGATAGACATGAAGCACATGTCGCGAATGAGCACAGCGTCTTCAACAGATTGCTCAAGCGTCGAGCACGCGGATAAAATATTGACCATTTCGTCGTTCGTAGACCACGTACTAGAATTTCGAATAACTCTGATCCACTCTGGGTTTATAGTTGTCAATATATCGCTTGGTATTGCCTCCGGTTCATTAGCAGCGATTCGCGCAATGTTCACGATCAGCGTCTGCCGTGCTTGCTCAGCGACGGCGTCGTCGCACGCTTTGCCACACAAAATCTCCGAAGTACCTTGAAGCCATTCGCTGGCGATTTTCGTCACGACGTTTGCGAGGCGCTTCCCCATAGCGATGTCGTCACCTACAATGCCACTAGTCAGCGCGCTCGAGACGAGTCGCAAAAGCGCCAAGTATGACTCGATTGAGGCGTTTGCGGGATCAGTCGCCCGCATTGCGGATAACAGTTGCGCTTGATACTGTTCGAGGACAAACATCGTTCGGTAGTCTCCGTCCGTCGCCGAGTCTGGATCTTCATCATTCTCCCACAATTGCATGAGATTTGCAAACAACTCGAGGCCCGGCGCGTGAAGCGCTGCGACTGGTGACACCGACAGGCGGTAGGCAACGTCAAACGCGAATTGCGCGTGCAACGGCAACCAATGAGTGCCGGTGCCTGCGTCTACACTCGCGCGAGCTGCAGCTAAGCATCGATGTGCGCGTTCGTCTCCAATCATATGCGGGATGCTGGCGAGCAGTTGTGCGGCGTAAAGTCGAGTGCTTAGTTTTGGGGCTCCCCGCTCTACGCCGTTTGCCTTTTCTTCGTCATGAGCGACGGCGACGTCGATTCCACCATCTTCGGTCTCGTCGTCTTCGTCTTCGTCCTGGGGCGTGTTGACTTTTGTACTCACGGGTGTCGGGGAGTATAGCGCAAATGCAGATAAGAGACTCAACGCTTTGTGCGGATTTCGGATGCACCTATCCTGAATCAGCAACTCCACGCATCGCTTAATGACTGATCGCGTTCGCGGATTGCTCTCGCGATCAAGCACCAAAAGTAACTCCGTGTCCAATCCAACATTCGCTGCAACGCTTGAACTGTCGCGTTCGAGTAAGTGCCGAAGAATGAGCATGACTGCGTTCGTGGTTGAAGCATCCGATGTCAATCGCAGCGTCTCTCGGAGCTTTGGTACGAGCGCTTGACCGCTGGGCGTGTTCGGTGTAAACGTAGCGATGTGTTGCAAAAACACAGTGAACTCGAGCTTTGCTGCGGGCGCTTCACTTTCCGCTAATAGTGTTATCAACGTCTCGGCCCGTTTAAAAAAGTCCGACTCGTGGTTTAAATCCGGGCCCACAGCGGCGATGGCAGTGTTGATTAAACGCGCCGTTGCAATTCTCGTCATCGCACCATTTTTCTGCTCAAGTAAAAACGGCGCGTCGACTAGAACGAGCGCGAGTTTCATGATGTCATCTGTCTCTCGAACGAAACTTTGCCCGATGTGCGTACCGATTTCTGAGATGGCATGAATTGCCCAAACATGTGAAGAAAATACGGGATCAATTTGCATGCTCATTTGCAACAAGCTCGTGATGACTTGACGACACGCTTGGTTCATCGCGATTGCGCCCGTGTGTCGGAACGTCCCAGCGATTGACAGCGCCGCTATGTTCCTGAGAAAACTCTCGTTTGGTATGCCCGCGAGCTTTTTCGACGCACTCACGATACTTTTGGCACAGTCGTTTGGATTCGGGTGCAGCGCGTTTGCAAATGAATGTATTTCTGCGATGGCTCTCCAGTGCATGACTGATGCGAAATCAGCGTACTGCATGATGTGCGCTATTTTTTTGAACTCGTTCATCAATGTGGCATCCACTGATGACACGCTTTTGACCGTGGCGAGAACATCCGCGCACAAGAGAGACAACGCCGCGAGACGCTCAACCTTTTCGCCTTGATCCGCCGCAGAGCGACGGGCCTTGAACGGTGAACTAAATGTACTTTGAATCAAGTCCATAGCGTTTTGCTTTTTCGCGACAATGCTCGCTTCCCCCGTCTCGTACACAGATTTCTGCTCCGTCGGCGTGCGTACGATGCTGTGAGCCAAATTAACAAAGTTTGTCAGAATTTCTGCTCGAAGCTGTGGCGCGGCGCTAAACACTTTTGCAAGTTGCTCGCCCTGCGCCTGACGTGTAGACGCCTTCATCGATCGAGCTCGGGGGTAGATGTTAGCATCAACCGACTGTATCCAAATACGCGAATGCGGTGCATCTGATGTGCCCTCGAAGTCGCAAAGCTGGTCCAAATGTGCATCCGCTTTGGATGACCAAGGCCCGAGATGCGCGTCTTCTGAGCAAAGCTGCTCTCTTAGAAATCCCTCAGGCAGGCATTCATCTAGTTTTGCATACGACGCCATTCGCATTCTGCACACCGCTACAATTCGTTCATGTAGCGTACTATAGATAGACGTGTCCTCAATCGTGTTGAGTAACTCGAAGACTCTAAATCGAAAAAGCGCCTTGGCGTGCTCGATGAACGTCACCTTTGAAGAAGAAAATAAAATCCGCTCGGCTGCTGTAACACAGGACACCAATAGCGGCAATAAACTTTCTCGTTCGGAATGCTTACCGATAAGCCATGCGGATAGCGTCTCAACCGCTGCGGCTGCGGCGTAAATTTCGCCATGTTCACTCTCTCCACCGGCTTCAACAACGGTGTCAAACGTAGCCGTCAGCGCAAATTTGATGGACAATCCACACATCTTCGACGCTATTGCGGCTCCTGGTCCTGCAAGACATGCGGAAATGACGATCCATCCACCTTCGCGTACGCGCGCACTGCCAGGTCCCGTCGCACACCTGATGCCGATAGATGCTGCGTCGCGTAAAATCGAAGACGGCAAACCAGACGTAAATTCCTCACCCGTTGACACCAACGCAGCTACGTGCAATGCGGCGCCAAACGACACCAGTGACGGTTCTACATCAACCGCGGCGACATGATTTTCAAGTTCTCGAAGTGCCGCGCGAAGTTGCGCCACGAGCTTTGTGGGACACGCCAACGCGAGCGCTCGCATCGCTTGAGCCGCCTCAGTCTGCACATGACGGTGATCTATATGCAAGGTATCATGGATCGCCTCGACTACGCTAGTCCACGCATCTTCGTCGACGCTTCCAATAACTTCGATTGTATCTCGTGCTGTGCGAAGAGAGATGAGTAAGCGAGAAATGTCTGCGCCTCGAAGCGCTTGCGTCGCCGACGCAAGCGTCGCTCGAAGACTCGCCTCGTCTGCTTTTGCCAAACAACCTACGCGAATGATGTAAAGAAAGCTCGCACAAACGTGTGCATCGTCTTCTAACGGCTGTGATAATAGCAACTTTATCGAATATCCCACAATCTCGTGATATTCAGCCACGTTTTCGCGCACCGCTTCGTGAATAAACTGCGCCCAGGCGCGAGCGATGCCAATCCTAACTCGTCGACTTTCCGTGCTATGCATGCCGCAAGCTGCCAACAAAGGTTCATATAAACAACTACGCATGGCGCACGTAAAACCCGCGTCATTAGTAGTGGCCTCTTCGAGCGCGTTGATGACGGCGGGTTGCGACATCGATTCCGTCGCCGTTTGCGAACGCGCCACAGCGGCGTGCGTCAATCCCATCGACGCCGAATCCCGCACCCATTCGCTGTCATCTTCAAGCGCCTTTACAATTCGTTGTACCACGCTCGCGATATCAAACGTACCAGCGCCTTTCGCTCTCGCATCCTTTGCTTTCGAATGCGCCGTCGACGAGCTCCATGCGCGCGCCAACGCGCCCAACGCCTCCGCCCTCACCGCGCGCGCCCCTACGTCTCGTTCGCCTTCCAACTTCACTAACGCCTTCAACGCAACTACAATCACGCGCTCGTCGAGCGCACCGTTCGAACGCGCACACGTCGTCGCCAAAAGCTTCAAAGCCGCGCGCTTCACGCCGACGTCGTCACTCGGTTTCGCACTCGCGCACGCCGCGCTCACGAACCCATGCACGCATCCATGCAATCGATCACCGAACGCCGTCATCAACCGCGTGAGCGCATCGAACGCAGACGCTCGCGCGAGCGCAGGCGCCTGCGCCGATCCTGCGGTTTCCATGAGCTCGTTCGCTCGAGAATACACGGAGGACGCGCGCGTCTTCGCGTACGCGCGCGTCAACACTCTCGCCGCCACAGCCGCACTCGCCGCACCATCCGGCGCACGCACGCACTCCACGAGCGCATCTTCGGTGCGTTTCAACACCCCGTTCACATCTCCCGCATCATCGCGATCGAGCGCGGCGCTGAGCGCGCTCAACGCGTCGAATCGAGACATCATCTCGAGTTCGCCATCACTCGTCGTCGTCGCCGCGGACGACGTCCCGCGCACGGCGCGCACGACATCGCGCACGACGACGTCATCCACGGCGTCGTCGTCGTCGCCGCCGCCGCCGTCACCGCCGCCGGGGCGCGTCATGTCCGCGCGCGGACGTCGCGTTCTCACGCGTCGGTTCGTTGTCGTGCCTTCATTTCAAGACGCATCGTCCAATGTCCACATTTCCGCAAACGTACGGCATCGTCGTGAACGACTGCGTGCCCGAACGCACACTGCACGCGACGCTGGCGCTGCTGCGCGCGCACAACGCGCTGGCGCACGAATACGACGCATCGCCATTCATGGATGCGCGCGCGGGCGTATTGAAGCACGTCGTCTCGGGCGAGCATTCGTGGTTCGGCGTCGACCGCGAGGAGAAGGCATTCAAGCACAAGCCCGGAACACAGATGTTGTTTGTCACGCAAATGTCCAAGCGCGAGAGCGGGGCAAAGTTCTTACACGCTGCGGATGTGCGTTGGATTGCAGAGGAGGACATCGGCTCGCTGGATGATTTTCGTCGATGCGTCGCGCATCCGCTCGAAGACGTGCGCATCGACGACGAGACGGTTGAGATTACGCCTGAAACGATGACGCACGTGCGGGATATTTTCGCTCGCGTGCCTCAAGTGAACGGGTTTTGGATGGATGACGCGTCGGCGATTGATGTGAGTCCCGCGCGAGACGCCAAGTCGCGTCGCGCGCAACGTCGATCGATGGATCGAGAACGTCGCGTGGGCGTTCGAGATTCCGCCACGCATTCGTGTGGACCTTCGGGGCGCTGAGTAAAAACAGCACTGAAACGATTATGGATGCGATGCGTGTGCGTGTGCGTGTTTCAGCGTGTTGGTTTACAAATGTTTCTACTGCGTTTCCTATATGAGCCGTGATCGATCGATTGATTGATCAATCACGAAACAAAACCAAATGAATACAAGCGTACGTACAAATCATCACGCGTATTGCTCCTCGTGTTGACGAAGCAAACGCACGACTTCCATTTCTTCATGCGAACGGAACATGTAATCGAGCTCCTCGTCATCAATCGCATCAATCGCCAGCGCGTCTTGTCGCTCGATGACGTCTTGATCTGTCTCCTTGAGCAGCGGATCGACGCTGCGTTCAGCCATGGCTTTGCTAAAGATTTCGCCCGCGTCAAACACGCTTTCGCGATTCGCCGGGTCGAGAGGTTTCATTTCAGTCGACAGCAACCGCTCGGGGACACCGGCGAGGAGTAAGCCGTGCAGCATCACCTCTTGCCAACCTAAATCTTTGTCTTCGGGCAAGCCGAATGGAAGATTTGGCTCGCGAGATTTCGTGTCGGCGTCGACGTCGACATGTTCTTCTTGCTTGATGATCACGGGTGTCGCGCGCGTGCGGCGAACACCGCCGCGAGAAACGCGTTTGCGCTTGGGTTTCGGTTCTAACGGTTTAGCTAAAATGATCGGTCCGGCGGCGCCACGAGACGACGTCGACGTCGGCGCGGATGTAGTCGGCTCGTTTGCGTCTTCGTCTTCATCATCGTCGGCGCTCGTCGCATTCGCTGCGATGCGCTTCGCATCCTTGTCACTCGCCACCGAATGATTTCGCACCATTTGAATACTTTGCAGTACTTTCGAACGTTCATCGAATGCGGTACGAAACGCCGGCGGTAATCCGTCGACGACGCTCACCGGAGGCGGAGCGTCGATGGTTGTCTTTTGCATTTCCTTGCTCGACTCCGCGGTGGCGATAAACTTGAACGCAATCGGCAAGTAATCATCCAACCGTTTCATGCACATCTCTTCTCCCCACGGGAACTTTTGCGCGAACGCGATAATCTCGCCGAGCAACTCTTTTAAACGTTTCCTCACCGATACGCTTTGCACGCGCGACGCTTGCGCCGCGCGTTCGACGCTCACCTTGACCCCGTGCAAGCGCGCCACGACGATGACCACCGCAGCGACGATGACGATTGGATCACGACCAATCAACAACCCTCGAGAAAACGCAAACTTCAATAACACCTTGGCGTCGCGCACGGTGGGGGCAATCATCACGCTCCGCGTCGTGCTCCCGCGCGCCGGTTGCACGCCGCTCGCGTTTCGCGCGTTGGAAATCGCCGCGAGCTCAGGCAACGCCGCCACCGCCCGCGCGACGTAATTCTCTGGATCAAGCGGTGGCATCTTCAACCCATGTAATTCTTGCAATTTATGAAACACCCGTCCCAAGGTAAACACGTTCACCGAGCACGCTTCGGCGACTTCGCGCATCGACACGGGTAAATTGTTTTGTCGACACACCGAATACACGCACGCCCCGGTGAGCTGCGCCGTCCACAACCCCTGCCCCCACTTCCCATCGCTCGCGCGAGTCACCAAATCTTTCACCTCGGCGATGATATCCTTATTCAGCTTTAACAACGCCCCGGTGTGCTCGACTGATTTAGAAATGTGATACAGATTCGTGCTCTCGCGGTCGCGAAACATGTTGCGCGTGACGTGCGACGCGCCCGGCATCGATACCATCTGCGCACGCGCCGCCGCCAGATGCGCACCGACGTGCGCGCCGTCTTGTAAAAACGTCCCATCCGCGGCGCCATCCTCGGTCCAATTCAGCGTCGTTTGGAGCACGCTCGCCGTGTACACCACGCCGCACGCTTGGCAAATTTCGCACCCGAGCGCGGGTTCGAGCTTAATCTCGCGCTTCCCGCACGATAAACACGCCGGACCGCTCATGACTCACGCAGCTGCGTTCGACGTCGAGTTGCGCGTTGCGTTTGGATTCGCGCCCCGCACTCGGCGCGCGTCGCGGCTCGAGCGTCGGCGGCGACGGACGTCGACGTCGACGGCGTTGCGCGCGTCGCGGTGTGGCGCAACGACTCGAAAAAAAGTGTGGTGGGGGCACGGAGGGCAAATCGACCAATCGTGACCAGGAACGAGTCCCCCTTGAGCTCCAGCCAAACCAAAACAGGTTGACTGACGATGCGTGCGTTCGCGCGGCAATGGCGCGCGCGCGGGTGGCGGTGGCGGTGACGGTGACGGTGGCGGTGGCGGTGCGGTGCGCGCGCGATAGGCCGAGACACAGGGCGTGCGCGCGCGACGCGCGACGCGCGGGGCGTGGCGCGCGCGGTGGGGTGGTGGTGATGGCGGTTGAGGATGACGATGGCGCGAGCTCGAGCGCGGCCGAGGCGTGGGAACGCATCACGGCGATGGCGAGCGCGCCTGGAGTGTGTGATTTAGGGCAAGGGTGGCCGGATTTCGGGGAGTCGGCGACGGCGCGAAAGGTGGCGATGGAGGCGTTGGCGGGCGACGGCGAGGGAACGCGCGCGCGCGCGAATCAGTACAGTCCGGTGAGCGGCGCGAAGGCGCTCGTGGAGGCGTTGGAGACGTATTACGCGAGGACGGGGTATGATTTGCGCGAGTATGGTTCACGTGGTGGAGAGGATGGTGAGGTGGTGGTGGTGACGTGTAGCGCCACGGAGGCGTTGTACGGCGCGTTCAAGGCGGCGATTACGTCGCCAGAGGATGAGATTTTGTTCATCGCGCCGTATTTTCCGTGGTACCACGCCATAGCGAAAGATTTGGGTGGGAAGTCGGTCACCGTTCGCGCCGAGGCGCCGAATTTCGCGATTGACGTCGATAAGTTACGGGCGGCGGTGACGCCGCAAACGAAGCTGCTCGTGCACTGTTCGCCGCATAATCCGAGCGGTCACGTCGCCACGCGCGACGAACTCGAAGGCATCGCACGCGTGGCGAAGGAATTCGACTTGACTGTGCTTGCCGATGAAGTATACGAGCGTTCGGTGTTTGGCGAACGCGAACACGTGCGTTTGGCGACGATTGGCGATATGCGCGAGCGCACGATAACCGTCGGGAGCGCGTCCAAACTCCTCAATTTGACGGGATTTCGCGTCGGCTGGGCAGTTGGGCCGCCGCGTTTGCTCGCGCCAATCAAAGCGAGTCACTCGCTGATGAGTTATTGCGCGCCGACGCCTCTACAGCTCGGCGTCGCCGCGGCGCTTGACGAAATATCCGCCTCGTCCTCGACGAACACCGTCGTCGCCGACGAAAACGCGAAAATCATGCGCGAAAACGCCGATATTCTCGCCAGCGCCCTGCGCTTCGCCGGTCTCGAAGTATTCCAACCTCACGGTGGCTACTTCCTCGTCGCCTCGTGCGCGCCTTTGGGATTAACCGACATGGATTTCTGCCTCGCGTTGTGCTCCACCGCGCGCGTCGCGTGCGTCCCGATGTCCGTCTTCTACCTCCCTTCCGATCTCAACCCAATTCCACCCCCTCGCGCGCTCGTGCGCTTCGCCATTTGCAAGGTGCGAGAAACCATCGAAGAATCCGCTCGGCGCATTCGCGAAAACGCCAGCGCGTTCGCCCCTACAACATTGTAATGTACCATACGCCGCGTGTACCAAAAATCCATTGGACCAAAAAAGCCTCTCGCGCTGACGTCACCACGCCCACCACAGCTCCGAGCTCCAACGCCACTGTCGCGCGCGCCAGACCCCTTGCGATCACGCACGCGCCCGAGAGCGACGCAAAACAATATCATCCATCGTTCTCGCGCCATGCTCGGGATGACGCTCACCGTACGCGCGCCCGCGAGAGCGGAAACCGCGCGGTTGGCGCGGCGTAAACCTCGCGCGCAGCCGCTGACGGTTCGTTCGGTGATGCGCGGCGGCGGCGGCGCGACGCGCGTCGCGGGCGCGCGTGGTGATGAACAGAGCCGCGACGGTGCGGTATCCACGTCGTCGGCGTCGGCGTCGGCGACGGCGTCGACGAGTTTGGCGACGACGCCAGCCGCGGCGGTGAGCGCGCTCGCGTTGTGGTCGCTCGCCGACGGCGGTTTAGCCGAAGGTACCGCGAACTCGTACTATGCGACGTTATTTTTGTTTGTCTTGAGTGCACCGGGCCTATATTCTCTCGTCAAGCGTTCGGCGAAGAGCAAGGTGGCGCGTAAGTCGTTTGAGCTCGACGGACCCGCGGTGCCAAACGCGAGGTCACAAGATGACATTGCGCGCGAAGTGAGCGGATTCTTCCGTCGCAACAACTACGTCGTCGCTGGAGAACCGGGTGAAGTGATTACGTTTGAAGGTAACATTGCGCCTGAACGCGGCACAGCGGCGTATATTACGTTTTGCGTGCTCATTGGGTTGTTGTGTATCGGTTTGGTGTGTTCCATCGCCCTCCCGGGTGGAGACGCGTGGTATGCGTTGGCGCTCGTATCTCCGTTATCTGGCAAATATTATTTAGATAACGCCGGGCGCAAAGAACAAGTTAAGGTGAAAATGGTGACATCCGATGACGACAAGACGACAGAAATCACCGTTGAGGGTGATCCCGAGGAAATTGAGCGGTTCAGACGCGAGTTGGATTTGACGCCAAAGGGCATGGTGCGCGTCAAGGGCATTTTGGAATCCGCGTGAGTTTCGCCGCCTTGAATCATCCGTGCGTCGTGGCCGAGTCACAACGCGCGCACGACTCAGGTATACACCGTACAACAATACATTTAACAACATCAACCTCTAGCAATGCTTTTTAATACCAACGAAGAACTTTTTCGTCTTCACTCGCCGCCTCGTACATGGGCCTCCAAGCGCTCGACGCGCTGCCGAGTCGAGGCGCGTTCGCGACGGCCACGACCGAACCCACGTCGTTCGCATCGCTCAAGCCGTACGTGTCGACGTCGTCGTCGTCCGTCGAGCGCGCGACGCATGTCACCACGGACGGGACGAATATTTTAATTCGTCAGCTCAGCCAAAGTCGCGCGCGCGCGGAGGCGAAGAAACGCGCCGCCCGCGCACTCGCGGCGGCAGAAGCGAAGCAACGTTCGGCAGATATCGCCGCCGAGGCGAAGAAGCGCGAGGCAGACGCGCTCGCGGCGTTGGAAGCGGCGAAGGCGAAGGCGAAGGCGAAGGCGAAGAACGCTTCGACAGAGGACGCTGGAGCGTCGGCGAGAGACGCGCGCGCGACGCCTGGGAAGACTAAGGACAACCCATTCGCGCGTAAACGTTCTGGTGGGTCGAGCGGTGACGGCGAGCGCACGGGGACGTCGGCGAAACGAGGAAAGATTACCGACGCAAAGTGATATTTTTTTTTGAAATTTGTTCAAAGTGCGCGACGTCGAGATGTTTTATAGCGGCGCGATAACGCGCCAGGAATTCGAACAGGGATGTCAAACCATTCTTGGTGCTTTTGATGAGGCGTTGGATGTTGAGTGGGTGGAGGAGACGAATTCGATTGTAGCCGAGAGCGCGGCGCGAGGGTACGTGCGCGTGATAAATGACGCTCGCTTTCGGCGCTCAAACGCCGCAGCGGATGACGCATCTTGCGCGTTGGCTCGCGCGCAGTCCGCTGCTGGTAATGAAGACAACGATATATTCGAAGACGCCATGGCTTTGGCCACGTCAGCGGCGCGATGCGATCACATTCGAGAGTATCGCGTGGTGTATTCGCCGACGTTTCGCGTCCCCGTGATGTGCCTTCGCGCGAGAGATGCGAGCACGCGAGAACCGTGGACCATCTCGCGCTTGCTCGCGCAGATTCGTACAGAAACGTGCACTAGTGACGTTGGTGGCGATGAGCGTGATCCAGTGCTGACGCCGTACGAGAATCCGCACGAACGTCGCGAAGGCGCGTGGGCGTGCGTGCACCCATGCTCCACGTCTGACGTCATGCGTCTGTTACTTTCGCATTCGCATCACGGCGCGAGTAACGACCATGGTGACGCCGATATCGCGCGGTACTTTGCGCTATGGATACGATTCGTCGCGCGCGAAATAGGATTAGATTTGTCGCCGCTCGCGACTGTACTATAACAACAACAACATTTTACATTGTACAACATCATTCATTCAAAGCCTATTCTACGCCACCGTCGCCGCCTCTACAGACTTCACCGGTACCCTATCCAATATTTCCTTAATCACCGCAGGGTCCAAATTCCCTTGCGCGGTGAATATCCGAAGCAATTGATTCAAATCATCCGCGTCCCGCGTCGTCGCCACGCGCCTCGACGTCTCCGCCTTCACCGCGCATTCATCCCTATGCATCCGCCAAAGATCCTCCAATCCGCACACACACTCCGCCACCGACGGGTGAGGCCCTAAACGTTCGCCCCCAGCCCGCCGGAGCGGCGGATCGACCGCATGCGCGCGACGCCACGCATCCTTCGCAACGCTTTCCAGCGCGCGCGTCGCCGCCTCGCATCGCTCGCACGCCTCTCGACACCGCACCAGCGCGTCATCAATCGCGACGTACTGCGATTCCACCGCGCGCTGGCGCAGCTCGCTCGACATCACGTCCTCGCCCGCGTGCTCGAGCGCGGGCAGGCGCTCGAGCGCGTTCACCGCCGTCGCCAATGACGTCGCCGCCGATGTGTGCGCGCTCGCATAATCATCACAAATCCCGCGCGCGCGCGCGTACGACGCGCGATAGGCGTTGAGAAACGCGTGCGACATGTCGCGAGGATCGTCCTCCGTGCGTACGCGCGCTCGCGGCGGCGCACGCGACGGCGTCTGGCGACCGAAACGCCTGCGTCGAGCGACGACGATGCAGCCTCACAACGCCACGCGCGCTGTACCCGCCCGCGTCGACGCATGGCATCCACGCGCGCCGCCGCGCTGGCGCTCTACCGCAGCCTCCTGCGCACCGGTCGCGAATTTACCGACTACAACGTGCGCGAGTACGTTAAACGACGCGCGAGGGAGGGATTTATCGCCAATCGCGCGCTGTCGGCGAGCGATGCGATCGAGCGGTGCATGGCGGATGGCGCGGCGCAGCTCGAGGTGGCGCGACGACAGGCGGCGGTGTATGCGTTGTATGGGAAGTTTTCGCGTCCGAGCGCGATGGAGGTGACGTAGTTGGGCGACGACGGAGGGCGATGTGTAGGCGCGGAGCGCGCGCGGGCGTAGACGGGGCCTCGGCTCCGCGATAGTTTTCTTATTCTTATTCTTTAATGTGTACGGTTACGTTTTGTTTTACAATGATTTATTGCGATAGTGCGTGTCGCGCACGCGCGCGAGCGGCGATGATGGCGCTGACATCATCGGCGGCGATGGCGGCTAAGACGTCGCGAGAGGCTCGGATGACGGTTTCGCGAGCCGAAGCGTCGGCGACGCCGAGCTTTTCGAGTTGACCTTTTTCGAGGTGTGCGGCACGCGCGGCGGCGGCAATGCACACGCTTTCGGGCAAGCCTGCGAGACGAGCGACGTTGACGCCGTAGCTTCTTGGGCACGCGCCAGAGGCGAGCGTGTACAGAAATGTGACGGTTTCGCGGCCGTACGTCGACACGCCGCTCGGCGTCTCTACGCGGCATCCCATGTGCGCGAGCGCGACGTTTGAGTCGCGCGCGTGGTCGTCAGCGAGTCTGTGATAGTGTGTGCTGAATAATGTGCGGCATCGGGCGTCGATGAGGTGCGAGGCGACGGCGCACGCGATGGCCGTGCCATCTGCCGTGGCGGTGCCACGGCCCAATTCATCGAGCGCAACGAGTGAATTCGCCGTCGCGCGTCGCAACATGGCGCCAGTTTCGCTTAATTCCACCATAAACGTCGATTGTCCGCCGGCAAGATTGTCTTTTGCACCCATGCGCACGAATACGGCATCCATGGCGGTCATTTCAAACTTCGCCGCCGGAACATCCGCGCCGACGTGCGCCATAATCGCCGCCAAGCACACCTGTCGCAAATACGTCGATTTCCCACCCATATTCGGTCCAGTGATTAAGCAAAAACCGGGCGCGTCACCTCCAAGCCGCACGTCGTTCGGGACGAAGGACCGCGCCAACGACGACGCGCAAGGGTGCGATAATCTGTCCGCCACGAGCGACGTTCGCTCCGTCGGCGGCGTCACCGTCGGCGTGCACACCGCGCCGCATGACGCGTTCATTTCCTCACTCACCACCGCAAGCGAGCCTAAAACGTCGATGATAGCACCAACGTTCGCCGCATCTTGCCACCTCGCGGCATCTTCACAAAACGTGCTGACAATGCGACGGAACACGCCGGCGAGTGCCGCTTCGCGCGCCTCTTGCGCTTCGACGCGCGCTTCACGCAATGGCACCAAATCATCACATGTAAACCTCTCGTACCCTTTTCTTTTGCCTTCTCGCACCCAATGCGAGGGGACTTTACTCGCCAATCTATCCGGGAGCTCGACCAAATGCGTGTCCTTATTGGCGCTGACAAATACGACGTCAGTTTTGTGCCCGCCAAGCGTCGCTCGAGCGGCGTCGAGCCACGACGCTAAATTGGCATCCGCGCTCGCGAGCGCGTCCTCTGCGGCGTCGAGGTCGGCGTCTACACCACGCGCGGGTTCAATTCTTCCACTGGCTTTGGCCGCACCCCAGTCAAACGCAGCCTCCATGGCGGTGAGCGCGGTTAAATCGGGCATTGAAGCGCCTCCGATGGCGGTGAACACGTCTTCGCGACGCGCCTCGTCGCATCCCGGCACGCACAGCGCTTTAAGCAACGGCGACTTCTCGCACGTCACTTCACACGCCGCGATCGCCGCAGCCGCGTCTCGAGCGGCACGAATGCCTTCTAGAGCTGATAAGAAATCATTCAGCTTGGCCTTGGCGCTGTCCTCGTATAACACCACGTGCGCGGCGTCGCGGCCTTTTCCGCTCGACGACCCGACGACACGAGAAATCGCGCGCTCGGTATCCGGGGCATCGCGTAAGAGCTTGCGCGCCATCCCCGTCGCCTCGACGCCTGATCCACGAAGCGTGCTCAGCGCCACTTGACGCGCGCGAATCGCCGCGGCTGAGGTTAATGGGCGACACACCCATTGGCGCAACAATCTTCGACCGGGACCGCTCACGCACCGGTCGAGCGACGCGAGCAGCGTGCCCGCGGTCCCGCCCGCGGTATTCTCCAAAACCTCCAATCCAGAGAGCGCAGCTGCGTCCATGGCAACGTGCGAGGCGTGCGCCCAGCGCGCGAGCTGCTCGCGCGAGTCAACTCCGGTGGTGTGCAACGCCTCCACGCGGCCCTGCGGCACGACGTCGGCGTCGATGAGCGCGGCGCGTAAATACGCGACAACCGTGCCCCACGCACCCAAGCCGCACTCGCGTTCTGGGTCGCACGCAGTATCACGCAATTCTTTAATCGCCGGCGGATACCCGCCCTTGATGTTCTTGAAATATCCCTCGCAGTCGGCGTCTTGAATCGCATCCGTAGCCGTCGTCGACTTGAACGTTCGATGTTGCGCCGACGGACACATGTCTAATGCCGCCATCTTGGTTCTCGCACTCAACCCGGCGTGGGGCACTAGAATCTCCACTGGACGTAATTCCGCGAGCGCGGTGCGCAAACACCCCGCACCTTCGTCATCGCGCCATGCGCCGACGAGAAAGCGTCCCGTGCCGCAGTCGGCGGCGCACAATCCAATCCAACCGCCGCCGTCTCCTCCGTCGTCCGGTCCACCATCGATGATTGCGCACACAAACGCGGCATCGGGAGATGAATTCAACATCCCCATATCCACCATCGTCCCTTTTGTCAACACTTGCACCATCTCACGACGCACCACGGTGTCTTTGCACTTGGGATCGTTCTTCTTCCGTTCGGCGAGTTGCGCCGGCGTCTCCGTTTGTTCGATGCACACTACGCGATGTCCATTCCGCGCGAGCTGCTCGGCATGCATGGCGTAGTTCTTCTCCGGAAACCCCGCGTGCGGTTGCTCGCCGCGCATGTAAATCAGTCCTAAATCACGCACGCCTACGTGCGCATCCATTTCGTACATTTCGTAAAACTTGCCCATTTTAAACAACAACACCGAGTCGAAATTCGCGGCTTTGAATTTCCACCACTGTTGCTGTCCTGGAGAGACGTTCCACAGCTCACCGTTCGCGTCTTTGAATTTCGGAAACGTCTTTGGAAGGAGCAGTGTCGACGGGTCGTAATCCGGATCGTCGGGACGACGACCACTGGCGTCCTTGATGTTTTCGGGGAGCAGAAATGGAAACTTGAAGCGTTGTCGCGCGTCGTATTGCTCGGGACCGACGCCGCCTAACACATCTGCTGCGCTTAAATCTTTCTTCTCGGCGGGTTTGGCTGGTGTGGCCGTTATTGTTTTGACTGTTGTTTTCTTTCTCGCATTTGTCGTCGTCGCCATTTTTGGCGTTGTCTTCGTCGTTTTTTTCGCCGCCATTTTGGTCTTCTTCTTCTTCACCGGAGACTCGCTTTCTGAAAAGTCTTCATCATCGGATTCCGACTCTTCACTACTCACGTCTTCATCGAATAAGTCATCGTCGTCACTATCATCATCCTCATCGCCCAAATCAAAGTCACTACCGCTCTCGTCTCCACCATCTTCATCGTCGTCGTCGCTCGCGAGCGCGTTTGATTTCGCCTTCCCGCGCGGCTTGCTCGCCGCCTTGGTCGGCTTCTTCGCACTCGGTGGCTTGTTCACCACGTCCTCCATCACGCATTCGCGCTCGGGCGGCGTCGATACTTCTGCTGGGGCGGATGCGATCGTCATATCCACGTCTACGACGTCGTCTACGTCGTCGTCGTTTGTCTTTAATCTTTTCACCTCGCGCGTAGCCTCGACGTCGTCATCCTTAACCGGCGACCGCGTACCCGTCGACGGCGCGTCACCCGCACCGCACGGCGTCGACGCATCCCCGCCAGACGACGCCGCGAGAACCCCCGCGTTGCCCTTCGCCGCGCTTCCGGGCGTCTTTGGCTTGGCGCTAAAGAAGGCGCTAATCGGTCGCTGTCCAGGCGGTGGAGCTTTCTGCGCGGATTTAGGCGGCGGCATCGCGCGTGCGGCGTTCGTATTCGCGATCACGCGCCGCCAGTCGCAAGCCTATGGGTGTTGCGTCGCGCTCGACGCGTTGCGGGCGCACCTCGCGCGGTGGTGTGACGTCGCTGCGTTGGCTGAGCTGATTTTCAAATGGAACAGTTTTAAAAGTTTTGAGCTGTCGCCCGGTAGCGTGTATTAAATTCTACAAAGATGCACGCATTTAACGATAGCACACGCGCTTGGCGACGCGAACGATGTCTTCGACGGTGGGCAAAGCCATCTTTTCGAGGTTTTCGGCGTAGGGCATGGGGACGTCGACACCGGTGATGCGTTCGACGGGCGCGTCCAAGTAGTCAAAGGCGTCTTCGTTGACGACGGCGGAAATCTCAGCGCCAACGCCGCATTGGGGCCAGCCTTCTTCAACGACGACCATACGGTTCGTCTTACGCACAGATGATGCCAACGCGTTGCGGTCGAGTGGGCGGAGCGAACGGAGGTTGATGACTTCGGCGTCAATGCCTTCTTCGCGCAACTGCTCCGCCGCTTGCATGCAATAGCCAACCATTTTGGAAAACGCGACCAAGGTGACATCGGCACCAGGCTTCATCACGACCGCCTTGCCGATGGGAATGGTGAAATCTTCATCGAGGGCTTCTTTGGGCAAGGCGAATTCTTGACCGTAGAGGAGCTCATTCTCCAAAAAGACCACTGGATCGGGATCTCGAATCGCGGCTTTCATCAAGCCGCGCGCGTCTTCGGCGTCGTACGGGGCGAGAACCTTCAAACCCGGGATGGACATGTACCACGCCGCGAAGCATTGTGAGTGCTGCGCGCCGACGCCTGCAGCGGCACCGTTAGGCCCACGAAAGACGATCGGGGCAGAAATCGCGCCGGCGGACATGTACAGCGTCTTCGCGGCGCTATTCACGATGTGATCGATGGCTTGCATGGAGAAGTTGAACGTCATAAATTCCACAATGGGCTTCAAACCCATGAACGCAGCGCCGACACCAATACCAGTGAAACCTGCTTCGGTGATCGGCGTATCGCGAACGCGCTCGGCGCCAAACTTCTGCAACAAACCCTTCGTGATCTTGTACGCGCCTTGATACTCGCCGACTTCTTCACCCATGATGAACACCTTTTCATCGCGAGCCATTTCTTCGCTCATGGCGCTGTTCAACGCATCGCGAACAGTCATACGCGGTGCATCGGCGGGTAACGTTTGCGCCACTGGCGCCGCGTGCGCGTCGTTTTCGCCAGAGTTACGCCCGCTCGCGCGCGAGTTGCGCAACGGAACGCCTTGCTCTTTAATTGAACGGTAATCAGGTCGCTCAAGCACCGCACGAGCGGCCGACGCCTCGGTCGGAGCACTCGCACCTTGCTGATCCGTCGCAGCGTCGTCTTCAGACGCCACATAATCCTTAAACGCTGAAATATGCGCCGGGTCGTCCACCATGACGCACACCGCCTTGCCCACCGGAATATCATCCGCGTCCCCGCTCGGCACCAAAATCTTCGCCAAATACCCCTCCTCCATGCTCTCCATCTCCATCACCGCCTTATCAGTCTGTACTTCCGCTAAGATATCCCCCACGGCCACGGCATCGCCTTCAGCCTTGTTCCACCGCGCGATCCCTCCGCGCGTCATCGTCGGCGACAGCGACGGAAACGGAATCACTTCGTGTGGTGGATACGACCCCGATGACGCAAACGTCCGGCGCATCGACGCTACCGCGGGCGACATCATCGCGCGCACATCACGTCGGTGCGCGTACGCGCGCCCCGCCGCCGACGCCCCCACCGCCGACGCCGGCGTCGTCGTTGAAAAACCAGACGATGCAGACGCCACCTTCACCGCGTGCGCCATCGCCGACGTTGACGACGCCGACGACGACGCGCCCGCGTCGCCGCCCGCGCGGACGACAGCCTGCGCGCATGATCGCGCGATCGCGCGCGCGCACGGCGTCTGGCGAGCCATGGCGCGGTGTGCAGACGGCGACGAATGCGGCGCGCGCGAAAGATCGGGCGCGTGGAAAACACCCGGAAGTAGCCCTAAGTGCCCGAGTCGCCGCTCGCGCTCGCTCGCGCGCGCCGCAGTGCGCGACCGCGTCGTGCGGGGGCGACGACTCGCGCGAACGGCGACTCGCGAACGTTTTTTTGTTTTGTCGCGATCGACGCGATGTCGGTCGATGACGGCGCGCGAACGCGCGATGAAGACGGCGCGCTGGGCGCGGGCGATGCGCTCGCGCGCGGGCTCCACGGCTCGATCGCGCGGAGCGCGCGGGCGTTGGATGCGGCGCATCGGTCGGCTTCGGCGTCGCAGGATGCGCTGACGTCGAGGGTTGAGGCGGCGGCGGCGGCGTTGGAGACGTTGGTGTCGACACTACCGAAGCCGGCGTCGGAGGAGCACGCGCGGCGGTTGAAAACGGCGAGGCTCAAACTGGATGGGTTGGGCGCGAGCGCGGCGAATTTGCGCGAGCGCGTGGAGAAGTTGCACGCGATGGCGAGTTCGATGAAGCGTGCGGATTTAGCGGTGTTGGCGGAGCGCGAGTGTGCGGATTTACCGCCGAGAGAGGAGGTGTTCCGAGCGGGTGGACACGCGAGCGCGGGGGCGCAGCAGACGGTGCGCGTGCTCAGCTTGCCAGAGTCCGTGTCCGAGGCGTTGAAAACGTTGAAAATGTAGGCGCGCGAGTTTATCATCTATGTAATTCATGTAAGATATAACAAACAAAACAAAGGAGCGGGTTGGACACGCGAACGTCGCGCGCGATTTGAGACTAAAATCGCCCGACGTTGGGTCCGAGGGACAGCTTCTCCTCCATGATCGAGTGCGTGTCTAATCGCGGCGCTTCCTCGCGATCCGCAGCCATGTTCAAGTAATCAGAGAAATCAAATCGATCGACATCGCCAGTCATGATTTGCAATCCTAAACGCTTGCTCGGCACGGGTCCGGGTAAACGTTCCATCCTGGTTAAAATCTGTCTCTCCACATCCAGTTTCGCCGGGATCGCCGCGCCGTGCACTTGCGCCATCATGTTCAACTTCCTCGTGTACTCCATGCCGCTCTGACGCTGTGCGTGTGAGAGAAGACAAACGTCGTGAAACCCTCTCGGTTAGTCAACGCGTTCGATCGCGTTCGCGCGGATCTCGCGCGCGAACTTGACGCATCCACCGTCAGCGAAGCGGATGTGCGCCTCCGCGAGTGACGCGCGCGCGTGACGTACCTCTTGTTGCATGATTTGCACGGGATGCTTGGTCGTCGATGCCCCGACGTCGCGCGCGGCGGCTAATCCTAGGCGCATGGTGTCCACGGGTCGTCGAAGAAACTTGATTTCATCCTCGCCGTTCATGTTTACGCGCGAAAACGGTGCTCGGGGTTTGGGCGTGCGTGCGCGCTGAGACTGTTTACTTCGCGTGCGTGTGCGACGTCGCCTAGGACCGACGAGTGCGATGGACGCGCGTCGAGTAGTGCGGGCGAGCGCACGCGGGCGGCGGTTGGTTGTTCTGTTGTTCTATGTGCGCTATAATACAAAAGGTTGCTACGTCGACGCCAGTTTCGCAGTCGCGGTCTTGCTTCCTGCAGAAATATTTTAGTGCGCGCCCAAGCGAGCGCGCGCGGCTCTCTTCGCTGCTCTCGCGGCGCGCTTCTGCTTCTTAATTTCGTCTTGCTCGACGTTGTACTCGCTCTTACGCGCGTTCAGCGCGTCGCGATACAACACATCGCTCTGTTCGTTAGCGACGTATTGCGCCCAATTGTCGGTCCATCGCGTGGATTTATCGACGCCATACCATTCTGGGAGGTACCCGCCGATGTTGCGCTTGGGCTTGGCGTTCCGTTGAGCGTGGTAGCAGTTTAAGCGACGCGCGTCGTTGTAATCGCCGCTATCCTTCTTATCGCACATCTTCAACATCAACCACGCATCAACCATGTCTGCGCCACGCCAACCGATGATTTCTTTGTTGATTTTCTCCGTAAATCTCGGGCCAATCATGTACGCGGACAATCCGGCGCCACCGACGACTTTGTCCCAGTTGTACATGTAGAGCATTTCGTTGCCAATTGCCCATTGTCGAACAAACTGCCCGCTGTGTAAATCTTTCTTGTGCAAGAATATCACATCCGCGTTCGACGGGGCATTATCGACCACGGATTGCAGCTGCCAAGGCGCGACGGCGAGCCAATATAATCCATCGCTTTCAAAGATAATCGTCCAAGCGTTCTTCGCACGTGCGTGCAACTGCCACATGCGTAAGTGTGAATACAAACACCCGACGTGGTGCGACACGCCCATCCACCCTTTGGGTAGCTTGTTATTATTCTTGCGCGCTTGATCAAGCGCGTTCAAGTAATACAAAGCCTTGAGTGGGATTTCAGCTTCGAGCGGCGCCACGGCGTCGTTGGCGAGATCGATGGTGTTCGGCCACGCCTGCGCGTTAACAGCGCTTTGAATTTGCACCAACGGCGCTGGTGCGCCCATCCTTGCGCTCACCCCGCCCTTAGCTTGTGCGTCCACCGCCGCTGCAGTCGTACCAATGCGGTACGCCTCGTCCATGACGTGTTTTAAATTATTCGCCTTCTGCATGTCCTTTTCGCTTGCTTGCACCGCGATGGCGTACACGGGCGTCTCCAACTTTCTCCGCGTCATGTTGGCATCTAAAAACCGATGCGGACCAAACTTCGCACTTTTTAACTCCAAACCGCGCTGTGCCACGGCTAAAGCCTCGCCCGTGAGTTCAATGCGTCCGAGTTCTGCGAACGCCAATTCCGGCGTATTGATCGCCTCCACCGGCACGTTATGCCTCCAAAGCTTCTTCGGCGCGCGACGCGAGACCCAACGCGATGGCATGTACGCGCCACCGAGCGTCGCTGTCGGCGTGTGTGCGCGGATCGCGTGCGAGTGCCCGAGCATGTCTACGCTGAGCGCGAGAGAGACGAACGCGGACGCGGCGATGCCCCAGGCGGACCAGCGCGCAATGTTTCGCGCGCGTGAACGCTCGTCGTCGGCGGTAGGCGCGTCGAAGAACGCGCTCGCACCATCGGGAGTGGTAGACGATGACGCCAAGAGGCTCGAACGCTCGTGCGAGAGTGACATGGCTCGCACGACGTGGGGAGTTGTGCGGATTGTAGGCTCGAGAATGGTGTTGAAGCCGCGGGGAGCGCGTTGGCGAGCGACTTGTCGGGCGATGCCGTGGCGCGTTCATTCGAGGTGTGCGGATCGAGAGCGTGAAAGAAATGCACTAAGGTATAATTACATGATTTATTCACGGTCGCGCGTGGTGTACGTGCCCAACGCACCGTTGAAAAAGCGAAAGATGCCCTTGACGACTTCCTTGCGCGAAGCGGCTATAACCTTCCCAAACTCGCCCCCGGGACCGGCAGACGTTTCGCGCACGAATAACGCGTATACGAGACCAAAACAACCGTTGATGACTACCATGGCGGCAAAAAACACCGCCACTGGCGGTTCCTTCTCCAAGAAAATGTCCAAACGCTGCCCGAGCGTCTGTCCCTCTCTAAACGCCTGCAATCCAATCTCCTCATCCCGACGCACTTCCTCCACGATCACGCGCTCTTCGCGCTCAATTGCATCCTTCACGCGTTCGACGCGGGCCGGCGCGGCACTCAACGCGATCAAATCCCCCGTCGGCGCCGCCGAGCTCGCGCCCGCGTTTGAGACGCACACGATCGCGCTCGCCAGCGCGCCCACCATCGTCGCCCGACTCGCGCGCATAGCGTCTCCCCGCCCCTCATCCGCGCATTCATCTTTATCACGTCTCATCGCGCGCGCGACGACCACCGCGGTCATGCGCCGCGCGCGTGCGCCACGGGCGTTGACCGCCGCGAGATTATTATCCTTTCGCGCGCCTGAGCGGTGCTGGCTCAACGCTTGTGACGTCGACGGCGCGCACGAAATCGCGCGGCGTAGCGTCATCGTGCACTCCATAGCGCGTCGCGTGCGTGCGTCGAGCGGTGCGGTCGTCGACCGTGCGTGCGCGTGTGCGTGTGACGCGTAAAAGCGTTAGAGTGCCGACGTCACCCCCTAGGGTATAGGTCGGTTGCCCACGACCGCGGTCGTGTGCCAGCGACCGACGACGACCATCGACGGGTGTTCCGCGAACGATCGCGCGCGAGTGGGCGCAGACACCACCGAGTTTGTTGTCGCGTCCGCGTCGCATTGGCCGTGGGCGTTAGAGCCCCAAAAATAGAGCGCTCCGGATGTAGATGTGGCGACGACGTGCGAGGCGCCGCATCGGAGCCGACGCCATGAAACGTCATCGGGGACGTCGATGAGCGTCGGCGTGGACGTGGATGGTGGCGTGTTCGGTCCGAGACCGAGCGCGCCGTCTGTGTTTGATCCGCACGCGTACGCATCGCCCGTGCTGGAGAGCAGGATGGTGAAATTGGAGCCGCAGCACGCGTCCACGACGTCGACGCCTGCGCGCTGCAACGAGCTAATCAGCGTCGGCGAGTCAACATCTTCGCAATTCCCCAATCCGAGCGTGCCGTAAAGATTCCAACCCGTGCCATACACCGCGCCGGTTTCGGTGACAATGATGGCGTGCTTCGATCCGACGGCGACGCGTCTCGCCGGCGACGCGACAGAAAGCGCTCGAGCCGAGCCCGAAACGTCCTCCATGTCGAACACCCACACCTTTCCCGCGTCATTGCGCGCATAAATGCAATTGTCATCGTTTATACCCAACTCCACGACAGCGCCCACACCTTGTGGGATATCCATCCACGTCAACGCCGCCTCGGAGCCATCGACGACGAAGACGCGCGCCACGCGAGCTCCATCGCACACAACCACGTAATCCCGCGCGCACGCCACGCACACCGCGCCGCGCAGACCGACATCGCGCACGACAAACGTCGCGCATCCGACACGCCGCGCATCAATCGTCAGCGTGCCGTCGCACGCGCAAACAAAGGCGTTGAACCCCCAACCGCCAGCGACGAGCGCGGCCCCCGCCGACGCGAGCTCCTCGTCATCCGTGGTCGACGACGCGATGAATCCGCATGAATATGAGCGCATGATGTGCGATCTGCGTTGATGGTTTAACGCATCATCGCGATCGCGCGCGGGCGCTCACGAGCGCGTGCGAGGCGCGAAATGCCAATCCATCTATGATATTACAAATATGAAGCCCACGCGCTGTCTCGCTGGACGCACTGCAACCTTCTGATGCCGTTTATCGTCTTGAATGTCACGTAATTTGTGGTGTCGAACGTACTCTCGCCGCATGCTCTGTTGTTATACTCGCTGTCGGTAAACTGAAACCTCTGCTGATCGTTTACGAATTCGAGGTAGTTCGTGTCAAAGAGGTTCTGGTTGCCGTCGGTAAAATCTTGCCACCCCGCGTCGGCTTCGCTAATCGTCGACCGCACGTACGGCGCCTCAGTGTTTTGATACCCATACATTTCGTTAAATTTCGTTTGAAACGTAGAGATATCGTTCGCGACCGCGGTCGTCACCGCGCCTTGCGTGCTCTCCATGGATGAGATGCGCGTCGCGAGCGGCGCAACGTCGTCGCCGCCGCTCGTCCCGCAAATATCCACCTCCACACCATTCACGCCGTTGTAGACCGTCGTCACATCGCTCGTCGACACCGGGCGTGTTAATCTAAAACACTTGTCGCAATTCACGGCGGCGCCGGTCAAGTACGCGACGGTGAAATCCCACGTATCCGACACCCCGACGGCTTCGACGTTGAGCGGAAACGTCCCCGACGGCTGCGTAGTCGACGTACAGTCAATCGTCACGTCCGAGTTCCCATCGATAGACACCACCTACAGATCATTGAAAACGCATAGATTCAACGTCAGTTCACAACATCGCATTCGATGACATCGCATCACAAATGTCCGAGTCGCGACGCCTCGCGCGCGAACGCCACTCTCGCGTACCTGCCCCTCGCCCTCCAATGCGCGCGCCACCGTCACGCATCCCGCGATCGCGACCGCGGCGAGCGCGACGCGCGCCGAACCCATCGCGCGCCGTCGCGTGCGCCCCGCGCACGGCGCACCGCGTGTCTCGACCGCCATCACGGGCGTGCGCGGGGCGTAATGTCGTTGCAACAGCCCGCGGCTTGTTCAACGCAATTCGACGCGAATCAACGCCGTCGCGCGCGCGGTGCGGGCGATGCGGGTGCGCGATCGACGCTTCAGGCGCGCGTTCGGGCGGTGCGTGGCGGCGATCGGACGTCGCGCGCGGCGGGTGGTCGTGCGTCGACGTTTGGCGAGGGCGTGGTGGCGGTGGCTCGGTGTGGAGTGGGCGGGCGTCGGAACCGACGTAAAAGTACAATGATGTCATGCGTATCACAAGGCTGGCGTGGACGTGGCGATGGCGTGGGCGTACAGGGAGCATCGCCCGTAGAGACTCCACGCGCGCGAAGGCGCGGTGGGCGCGTCGCGCGCGTCGGCGTCGACGTAGAGCTGTATGAGAATGGACGACGGTTGGCGTCGGGCAAACTCGGGGCCAAATTCGTAGTGCAATATCGTCCGTGGCTTCGTGGCGGGGAGCATGTAATCACCGATGTGGTACACATCGGTATGTTCGCTATCAGTTGAGGTGCTCACGCCAGAAACTCGAACGAGAGATGGCGCGTAATTCGTCGTTTGGTCTGGGACGACAATTTTGAAACCAACCACGACGGAGGATGGAACGCCGACGTGCAAGGCGCTTCCGCTTGCGTTGGATTGTTCAAACGTTGAGCGCATGTATTCGCGCCGAATGTTGGGCATCGATGTCAACACGTTTTGCACAGACTCGTCCACGAGTAGGCGCGTGGGTGCGTCATTGGAATCCGCCGAAGCTTCGACTCGCGACGCATCGTCATCCAACGAACTCGCGAGACACAAGTCACGAGGATTCGTAACCTCGATCACTTTTGATGAAACTTCACGGAGTTTAGAAACAGCGCGCTCACATCGCTCATCGATCTCATTTCTCGGTACTGTTACCGCCGAAGTCGCCGCAGCTTGCGATCCCAATGCGCTCGTCACCGAGCTCAACGTTGCCGAATTTGGTCGAATCATGGGACCAACAAACGACTCAAGGCTCGACAAGCCCAAGCTTCGAAGCGATGAAATCGCAGATGATGCACTTGACGCTGTTGTGACAGCGGACGTCGATCGCTCGGTTTGGATTTCTTGCAAACCCGATTTGGCCAGCCATTCTCGCAAGGCGAGCGTGGGATTTAAATCACTCGACTTTCTACCGGCGCGAGCGATAACGGCATCGCGAGCAGAAGCTGACATCCGCGCTTGGATGCGAACGATTTCGAGCTCCAGCAAAAGCGCTAAGGCTTCCGCGCCATCAGCGTTGCTTTGTACGAATTCTGACATCGCCCTTTCGTAGTCGGCCTCAGTGAGGGCGTTTTCATCCGCGCTTGCGTCTGATTCACCGTCGCACGGTGAAGACGAACTTTGACTTGAATTCGGTCGCGGCGGTTTCTTGTACGGCGAGCTATCAGTCGATGACGTGCCACTCGCTGTGGAATCGATACGTTCACTACTATTCACTCCGGCGCTAATAAGTTCTACCTGACCAACCGTAAGAAACGCGTCCTTCAATGCGTCGAGTCCAAGATCATTACACAAACGCAAGGAAACTTTAGTGCACGTGTCTTTGGACAAGTGTAAGTCTTGCGCGCCGCGATTAAAACCCCACGGTCCGCATCCCAAGCCCAATGAAGGCGATTGAAGAGGAAGCATGATAGGAGTCGCCGCGGAGACTCTCGGAAGCTCGAGCGACACGCTCGCTGTCGATCCCGAACCGTAGCTCACTTCCATCTCAACGCGTGACGGTGTGAGGTATTCAGACACCGATCCAGGCGTTGTGATTAATAAATACTCAGGAGCGCTGTCGATGCGATAGTTGATATCTAAAGTCAACGACAGTTCGTGCGTGCCCTTGGAGGTGATCCAAAGCGGCGCTGAAGTTGCCTTTGCTGCCCCACGCGAGGACAACAAGCATGCAGAGAGTTCACCCGACAACGCCGGCACGATACACTGCGAAGAATTTGCCATGCGCGAATGCGTTGCTCTTGACAGCGCAAATCCCGGATCGTCCAAAATCGAAGGAAAGTACTTGCGTTTGTTCAACCCAAGAAACATTTCCAACTGTTGCTGTTTGTTACCATCGGAAACCATGTTGAAAAATCTGCGCTGAATGCCAATAGTGGCGTTGCTCATCGTACTACTCGCTGACGTTTGGGTTGATTTGAATCGAACAGCGGCTGCTGTGTTGGGATCAGCATCGAGTAAATGAATGGTGGCTGTATGCGAAGCGCGCGTTGACGTGTACATTTGTGCATGGAAATCACCATTTGCCAAAAATATTTCCACCATAGCCGTCAAACATTGAGGGAGCATGGACTGCCGGAAATCGTCAACTGAGCTCCCTAACCACTTGAAAGAATCTGTGTCTAGAGCGCTCACCGCTTTCTCGGGACTCTTCATCAAATCGTCGAGCCACTCTACGCCACCCGATGCGCTTAAACGCGCTTCGCCAGAGTTCAGTCGCGTCAGTAACTTTGACTTGCCTGGACTCCCTTCGACGGGTAAAGGCAAATCTGCCACTACGTCTTCTTTCGGAGAATCCATGACCACTGGTTGCGTCGGTAGTGTCCAGCTGGTCGTTCGCGTGTTATGGTCGATGTAAAATGTTCTACCAGTCGTCGCATCTGTTCGCGACTCCCAACCCGGAGGGAGAAAGTTGCCGCTTGACGTTCGTTTCGGCACTGTAGATGGCCCGGTCGAATTTGGTCGACCCACTTCAAGCGCCGTTCTGGCGAGATCAGCGTTGAAGACTTCTAGTCCTATCGCCGCGCACTGTTCCGTTAACACTTGCGCGGCGACAAAAAATCCAGCTAAATTTGTTCTGTCCAAAGAATCCGCGCAATTATATCGTAGCAACCCGCGCTGCCATTCCGTCACGCTCTTGTCCACCTCGCTATCGTCGGCGTGTTTGCTCGTCGAACCAGTGGAAATCGAGCAGTCAACCAGCTGGCGCCGGAGCGCCACCCACAAGCCTTCTACAGTTTTTGCCTCGCCGAGCGCCTTGCAGTTTGAGTGCCAATCAAAGTTCAACACTGAAATATCAGACAACCCGTTGCGTTGACGAACGCCTCGAATGGCTTCGTGAAAGTGCTCAGAAAGCAACAACTCGGGTTTCCCTGGTGCGCAGCGCAATAGATTCACACACGTCACTGGAAATGATTGTCGATCCATGGAGCTCAAGCCTGGTCTCGCGCGATAGGCGTTGAGCAAACGCGAAAAGTACGTGCTTGTGCCACGGTATGGATTGTCTTTGGAAACCTGTATCTCCGCTTCGCCATACGCTTGTTTAATTTCCTGTGCCCAGCTGATTGGAACGCTTCCTCGTCGCCACACGTACGAAGACCAACTCCACACTTTGCCGTCAACGCGGCTCGCGCTGTCGGAAGACAGCCGCTCCGCATCACTTGACGCGTTTCCATCGCCTACTTCGCACCACACCAACTGTTCCATTTCAACTTCATTTCCCGGTGCGCCAATTTCATTCAACCCACGCGCGAGATATCTCGTCCCAGGGTGCAAACTCGAGCGCTTGCCAAAAATGCACAGATGAAACGTCTTGTCATTGGCGTCGCGTAGCTCGCGCTGCTCCACCAAACCTTGAATCAATGTCGGGCAAATCCCCGCGATATTCGTCGCTCTGAGTGGCACCGCGAGCGCAGCATTCCAGACCCACTCTCGATCGGGGCTATTCAAGCCACTCTTCGCGTTGCCGTACGGAAACGGTCTCGACACGTCAAACGTTTCGCAATAGAAGTGCGTCCCGTCAACCGAAAACTCAAACAACGATTGTGCGTTCGCGCGCTCCTCTCGACTCAACGCCGCGCACACGTTGCGCAGAGGTATCTTTACCCACATGCTCTCGCGCACCTGTAACACCTCATCCCCAGTCGGAAGCGTCGCCGCAACGTGTACTTTTTTTGCCACCAACACGCACGCGACGTCGCCAAGCGTCGCGTATCCCAAAGCCGCCGCACCCCGCACCACCTCTCGCGCGTACCCTCTCGCGCGCAGAGCATCACACGCATCGTCGACGCTCCCAAAAACATCCACACCCGAGACACTGCCGACGAGTAAGCGTCCAGTAGCGCCGCACACGCGAACCACGCGCGCCTCGCTCGAGACGCTCGAGTGCGAGATCACGACGAAATCACCCCCCACCTCGCTCTCCAGCACCACGCACTCGCCGCGACGCGGCGCAGACGGCGACGCAGACATTCCTGACGCGTCCGTCACGAGCAGTGGCGGCGCCGTCCCGTCGCGATCCATCGCGCACGCGGCGTTGGATTAATCAAAGAATCAAGTGGCAACGCCTGAACGCCGCCGAGCGCCGCCGAGCGCGCGCCGTCGCTCTCTCGCTGTCGATCTCGCGCACGTCGATCGTAAATTGACACGTAAATCGCGCTCTCTCGTCGATCGCCGCGTGCGAGGGCGAGCGCGTCGTCGTGTGACGCGCAGTCTGGTTTAAATTTGTTCTCGAGCTGTCGTTCACCCACACACCTCGTCGCCGTCGTCGTCGCCGTCGCCGCATCGATGACGCGCGACAGCGACGGGGCGGATTGGAGCGATCCCACGGCGTCGCCGTCGACGTCGCAAGACCGCGGCGAGCGCGACTTTGCGCCGCAGTCGAGCAGTTCGCAGCCGATGGCGTTGGGCGCTCGAGCGCCGCGCGTGAGCATCGGTGGCGATACGCGCGCCGCCATGGCGCGCATAGACGCGCTCGCGCTCGATGATGAAACGTTCGCAGCGAGAATGCGCGGTGAAGTTAGCGTCAGGTGCGTTCGCGCGCGCGCGCAGGGAGAAGATGAGGATGAAGATGGTGCGCGGACGCGTCGGTGCACGGCGTCTCTGGGTGGACGTTCCACCGCCGACGGCGAACATGCGTTGGGATTTAAGGGTAAAAACGTGGTATGGACGGTCGGTGGGGGCGTTCGAGCGCGATTTACGTGTCAAGACGATGTGAAAGATGTGTGTTGGTGTCGATTTCAAGGCGAGGAGCCGACGTCGAGGCCAACCGACGAAGACGAGGATGAAGATAAAAGTGGCGCTGGATGGTTTCTATGCGTGTTACATCGCGATTCGTGGACGTTATACGGGCTATCGGGTGAATTTCACACGATACCGCTCGGGTTCGATGCGGTGTCGTTCGCGGCGACGAAGATGGGATTGTTGTTTACGGCGAAGGATGGTTCGACGTCGCTCGCGGCGCATACGTTGGACGCGCCGACTGCGATTGATGGGTTCGTGCATGCTGACTACATGTCAGCGTGTGTGGTCTGGAGTGATGCTATGCGTGACGACGTGCTCGTGTACGTGCCCGCGCGAGGGGTATATGAGTTGTGGATGTTATCTCGCGAGCCCGCGGCGCGGGATACAGAATTTAGCGACGCCGTGCCGGAATTCAAAACATGTGCGCGATTATGCTGGAGCGAACGCGCGCCGACGTTTGCGATCGATTCGCCGACAGAGGCGATGCGATATAGTCTCGTGCACGATGAAGCCGGTAGAGAAATGATTCTCATGTCGAATGACGTACACGAGTACGGGCGCGTTCTCGGCTTTTACGTGAGCGAGTCGCCCAACGGCGAGCGATGCACAGCAGAAATTATAGGCCATTCAGCGCTCGGCGTCAGTGCGACGCGTTCTAGTGATGATTTACTGGACACAATTTACATCGATCATCAGGGATTTATCGTTTTGTGCGTGGGTCTGAGCGTGATTTGCAAGATTGGCCTCGAAAACGTCTCTGGACGACGAAGCCTCGGCGCGCTCAGGCTTTCACAGTGCGTCAACTCTGACGTCACTGTACGTACGCGAGAGAACGAGGTGCTGCGCGTGCGCATGCCTGGAGCACTCGCATCACCCGTGGCACGAGCTCTGTTGCGCGTTTTGCAAGATGCATGTTCGCCAGAAGATTACTACGAAGTCAAGCGCCGATTGTACATGGATGAACGCGTAGGCGCCGCGGCGCCTGAAGATGAATGGTCACATTTCGTTCGAGTGTTAAAATACTGGTGCGGGTTTAGCACGACGACGATAGATTCGGGCGAAATGAGTGACTGGGAGTACGCACAACGCGTGTTGAGCGACGACAGCGCGTGCATTCGCGCTCGCGTGGCGCACGAAAATGAGAGCAACCGCGTTGCGACGCGTGTAAACGTTGATGTCCTTCGCTCTCAAACAATTCTCGTCGCCGTACATGCGTTATATGAAGCGTGTAAAATGGACGTTTTGCATCGCACGATGTTGAAACAGCTACGAGATTTAGCGCTGTCGTTAGCACACGCAATTGGTGACGCGGGCTACATTGACTTCTACTCGCGAGATTCAGGCGTGAGTATTTCTCCGCTCACATCAAGCCATTATACGACAAACATTCCAGATATCATGCGTGCGTGTGAGGGGCTATTTGCGGGAAGATCCGATTTTGACTCGTTAGTTCCGCCACTCATCCTCGCCGGTCTTGAAGCGAATTCTTCAATCGACGCGAGTACATTTGGCGGCTCCATTCTTGTGCACGCGCGCCGCGTCGTGCGTATGTGTCACATTTGTTCGCTGAGCAACGCCACGTTGGCGCAGTCGGGAGGTATGCTTGCAGTATGCATGGGAGAGATGGGATTCAAAGTTGAAGATTTAGAGCGCCTGCCTTTGGGATTGGCGATTCCTTTTCATGGAACACTGCAATATAACCGCCACACGCCGGCGAATGGTTTGCCGGCGGAGGCGTACGAGCTCATCGGCCGTCGTGACTTAGCGTTGATTCATAGCGAACGCGGATTATCGGTGCTTCGTCGCAGTGAAGAAAATGAGGCACAAGCCACGACCAATCTATTAGATGACGCAGAACAAACTTGTGACGGTTTAGAGCACCTTGAGGGCTTTGTTGGACCGTTGCGATTTCCACGCGATTACCGCATTCGCGAGCTTCGCGAGTTGCTCGCGACTGCTTCGCCAGTACCGATTAGTCTGGAAGACACCGATGGTGACGCCGGCGATTCTGAGCAAGGCTCTCAACAACAGTCTAAGTTATGGCTCATGGCTGCCCGGACATCGGCGATGCCTGTCGGCCGAGGAGCGGCGACACTGAGCACGCTCTTAGTGAAGCCGACAGAGGTGTTAGGCGTACCCGAACTCTGCCTCGCGGGTTGTCTGCCGACGCAGCAGTTTGCGGTTGTAAATTTAGATCTCACGGCGACGAATGCACCAGCAGGGTTTGTGAATTGGCCAGATTTTCACAATGGCGCCGCGGCTGGGTTAGCGCTTCGTTCAGACGCAAAGAGCGGGAAGCTCACACGCGCTTGGATTGTTTTCAACCGTCCGAAAGTGCCCACGTTCTCCCACGCCGGAGTTCTCATGGCACTTGGGTTAAACGGACATTTGTCTAGTTTGACGGCGACGGATCTTTACCGGTATTTATCTCAAGAACACGAGGCCACAACGGTAGGGACGCTGCTTGGCGTCGCCGCGTCCAAACTAGGCACCGCGGACCCGGCAACGAGTCGAATGTGTTTTTTACATTTACCGACACGGCATCCGCTGTCGTTCCCGGAGATTGAGCTCCCGCCCCTAGTACAATCAGCTGCACTTCTTGCAGTTGGTTTGCTGTATCAGGGCACGGCTCAGCGTCTGATTGTAGAAACGCTCTTGAGCGAGCTCGGCAAGTCGCCCGAAGGAGACGTCGTGAGCGGTCGAGAGTGTTATGCGTTATCTGCCGGTATAGCTCTCGGGCTTGTTACTCTTGGCCGTGGACACAATTCTATGGGACTTTCAGATCTGCATGTGGCGGAACGACTGCGCCATTTCATCGCCGGCGGTATCGCTCGAAAGATTCCGCCGCCAGGCGGCGTTCCACCGTCGTATCGAAAGTCCACGAGTGGCGCCGCTGAGTGGCACGATGGCGTCGAAGACATGACTGAATCGTCCATCGCGTCTGTCGATGGATACATCTTGGAAGGTTCGATGGTGAATGTCGACTTATCCGCGCCTGGTGCGATGATGGCGTTGGCTATGATGTACATGAAATCCAACGACGAGACCGTGGCGGCGTACCTTGATATTCCATCAACGCACTATGCCTTGGACAACGCCCGTCCGGATTACGTACTGTTACGCGTCGTGACTCGGAGTATGATCATGTGGGACAGCATCGAGTCGGACACGCAGTGGATCGAAGGCTTGTTACCGCCGCTGTTACGAGGTGCCATGGACGCCAAGACACCAGAAGAACGCGAAGCGCAGGACGACGCATCATGGCTCGGCGAAGCCGACGTCGAAGCCATCGCGCAAACGTACGTCAACGTCATTGCTGGCGGTTGCATGTCTATGGGCTTACGTTACGCCGGCTCTGGTAACGTTGATGCGGCGAAGACGTTGCGTCATTACGCATTCAAGTTTCTGGATTGGAAGAAAACAGCGGGCCAAGGCGATCAAATCTTGGTTAGCAAAGCCGCGTTGGAGATTTGCATCGGCGTCATCGCCATGTCTTTGGCGTGCGTCATGGCGGGCACGGGTGACTTGCCCACGCTTCGCTTGCTCAGACATCTTCGATCGAGATTGGATACGAGCTCGAGCGCGAATTCAACTGGATTGACGTACGGCGCGCACATGGCTGTCGGACTTGCGAATGGATTTTTATTCCTCGGTGGCGGATCTCAAACTTTCTCCACTGATAACGCATCCATCGCAGCGCTAATGATTGCAATGTTTCCTCGCTTCCCGTCGACGACGTCCGATAATCGGTGGCATTGCCAAGCGTACCGTCATTTGTACGTACTCGCCGCGCGGCCACGGTTGTTACAGACGGTTGACGCGACAACGCTCGACGCCGTATCCACGCCGCTCGAGATGACGTGCACGGTCAAGGGAAAAGAAATCACCACACAGCTCATCACACCGTGCCTGTTGCCCGACCCGTCGTCGTTGGTACGCATTCGCTTGATTTCACCACGGTATTGGCCGCTGACGCTTGATTTCTCCGACGGGCGCGACGACGCCAAGAAGAAATTGTACGCGTTACGACGCGTGCCCATTCAGCGACACACCGGCGCGCTATCGTACGAAGTCGATCGTACTGGCGCAAAAGCCCAACTCGCCACGGCGTTGCACGCCGCAGGCGCGAAAGCAGCACTGAAACCATCAACCTCGGCATTCTTTGAGCAAAACACTGCGCCGGTGGCCAACGCCACAGCGGCGCAAGCGGGCAAAGACGCCGTCGACGTCTTCACGAGCGACGTCACTTTGCTCGCATTCTCGCACGCCATGTGTGATGGTTCGAGTGATCGCGCGGGATTTACCGCTGCGGCGTTACGTGAGTGCATGGAACGTGAAGTTCCAGAGGCGCTACGCGCGTACGTGGATTTGTACGCGTCGTGCGAATCGCTCACGCACGCGTCTTCCACGTCTCACGAAGAATTTGCCACTCAAGCCTCGCTCGCCGTGAGTGATTTGCGCCTGCTCGACGCATTTAATGCTTTCATCACTCGCAAGTCGGCGATTACCAAGGAGCAAAGCACGAATGTATCCCCGGTGCCCGAGTTGCTTTCGGCGAGTTTCCGGCGGAGCGTTTTATTATCGCTCGAAGGCGCGTACGGCGACAGCGCGCTCGCCCGGTACTTGCGCGGGCAAGGATACGACGCCAGCGCTGATGCGCGAGGTGCGTTTGGGTGCTACCTTCGATTGCTCGACATGCCAAACCCGAAAGTGTTACGACACGCCATGGAAAGCGGCGGCGCGGGCGCGACGACATCCGCGTCGGCGGTCAGAGCGCGGCTTCCGCATTTAGCCCCAAGCGCGGTGTTACGCATCATAGAAGCGTGTTTGGAAGTTGTGGAAGAAGAATACGCGTAGCCTACATCTTAATAGAATAATTACAACATGCTTTGTCGCCTCATTCGATGGGTTCGGCGTCTGTGGATTCATCCGAAGTCGTCGGTGGCGGCGGAGGTGGCGCTCGAGCCACGACGCCCGCCGACTGAAAGACAACCTTTTTAAATGGTTTGGAAAACGCCTGCTCCGCCACCGTCGCGCGCTTATCGCCGATAGATTTCGCCACTTGGAAGAACGGCGAGTTTGAATTATCCTTCACCGTCGGCAGCTTTGAGATCGCCTCCAACACATCCCAACCGTCGACGACGCGGCCGACGACGACATTCGTCGCGTCGAGCTCTGGCGCCGGTCGCAACGTAATCGCAAACGCCGTGCCATTCGGCGGTGGCGGCGGCGCGTCATACACCGTCTCAAACTTCCCACGCACGCTCACTAAACGCGCTTTCACCTCGGGTTCGGGCTCGCTCGGATCGCGCGTGACGAACACGGACACCAATCCGGGAACGTCGTGCGGTCGACGTCCCAAATCCTTCACCAACCGCTCTGCGCTCGGGCCTCCAATGATATCCACCGCTGCTTGCGTCCCGGGCGTCACGAACGCATTTACCCCGCCGTTACGCAAATAAATCTCCCCACCATCGTCTTCGCTCACTTCAATAGACTCAATCGTCGTCCGGCGATAACTTAAACCGTCGACGCCTCGACAGAGCTGGGCGAAGCGCGCGCCAGCGAGCGTGGAGTCATCCACCGCGATAATCACCCGTCCGAGCACTTCAGAGTCGACGGCAATGTCAAAATAGCACTCCACGGGCGATGCCTCGTCGGCGTTCGCCGCACTCGGGGCGCGAGTGGCGACGACGGCGGCGGTGATGGCCACGAGAGACGCGCGCCGAGAGAGCTGCGCTGGCCCATCGTCGTCGTCGAGCTCACGTCGCGAACGCGCGTGCGAGGCGACGACGCGCGGCGCACGGCGGGCGAGACGACGCGCGGTGCGTGCGTTGACGCGTTCCGAGGCGACCGCCGACGCGGTGGCGAGCGTGGACGACGACATAGAGCACGAGAGGCGAGGTGTGTGGAGAAAGATATTTCGCGAATGGATAACCGTCGTCGGGACAAATTACAAAATGCGTATCGAGTGTGCGCGCGTGATTAAGGATCGGATTCGGATTCGGACGCTTCGGGTGCGTGGTCGTCGTCGTCGTCGGCGACGGGGTCGTCGGCGCGTTGACCAGCGCCCTCGACGTCATCGAGCTCGTCGAACATCGTTCCAAAGTTGATGCTCGATTGACCACCCGCGGCGTACTTGACTCCACCTCGCTGCGCGCGTTGCGGCGGTAAACGCTGGTCAAAGATGTCAACACCGCGAATAGCGTTGATGGACGCCTGACGATGGGACGATAACGCCATGCGAGGCGGAAGAGATTGATCGAACACGTCGTTGCCAGAAATTTCCGCGAGCTTTGCCGCCGAGGCTTGCGTCACCTGTCGCAATCGAGGCTGGCCCACGTTCGCCACCGCCCCCGATGGCGGTGCGGCGGCGGTTCCAGCACTATAGTCATCGTCGCCGAAAATATTCGACGACATCGCGCGCTGCCGCGCCTGCGCCGTCACAGAACTCGCCCGCGCCGGCGCCGAGCCGTTGGCGCCCCCGAACGCCACGCTTGAACCCCCACCCGGCTCCCTCAACACCCTCGACGACGCGCGATCCGTCAAAAAGTTCCCCACATTCTGACCAGCGTCCCGTGTGTAGTTATTCTCCATCACCTTGACCCCCGACGCACCCTTTTCCGGCACTCGGATGTCCACCTCGCCGCTCGCCAGCGCGTCGCACACGCGTTCGATCAGCGTATCCCTCGAACCAGCGGGTGTCAGCCCGTGCGCTCGGCACAACTGTCGCAAATCTGCAATCATCATCGCTTTAATATCTTGCGCACTCGCTCGTTTCATCCCATCTCCCCCGCTCGTCGTCGACGACGTCGTCGAAACGTTCGCCGGAGCGCGGTAGCCCGGCGCGTCGTCAAAGATCCCGCTCCCCGCGTGCTCACGCGCCTTGCCCTCGCTCGATGGTTTCACGTACACCTGCCGCGCGTTCGCGCTCATCACGCCATCGTCCCCGAACGATATTGACGACGCCCCGCCCGGAGGCGCGTGCGTGCGCGTCGTGCGACGATCGGTCAGCACGTTGTTGCAGTTCTGGTCCATGCCATTCGCGAACGCGTTGCTCGACGTCATCGCGTCCTGTGCGTGTGCGTGTGCCCGAGTGGAGTGCTTCTCGCGCGTCGGTGTGCGAACGCGGCGCCGAACGTCGTCCGCCGGGCGTCGTCGCGGCGTGGTGTGACGAGGATTGAATGGATTAATCCAATCCTCACATCATCGCGCGCGCCTTTGCGCGTCGCCGCGGCCGACGCTCGAGGTGCGCGCGCGATGCCGTCGTCCTCGACGTCGTCGTCGTCAATGTCGTCGTCGTGCGATGACGGCGACGCGGTGATGACGGTGTACGTCGGGGACACGAAGGACGATGCGCCACACGGACGTGGCCGAGCGACGTACGACGATGGGTCGACGTACGACGGCGAGTTCGCGCGCGGGCTCAGGCACGGACGCGGGACGTTGACGATGTGCGCGTCGTCGTCGTCTGAGGAGGATGAGGAGGCGAGCGAGGAGGGGGAGGCGAGCGAGGAGGAGGAAATGAATCGACGCCGCGCGCGACGGTTCGGCGGCGCGTACGCGGGCGAGTGGCGCGAGAACCACCCACACGGCGCGATGGAGCAGATATCGCGCGATGGGTGCATACTTCGTGGGACGTTTGAGCGCGGCGTGCTGATGTCGGAGGTGGAGATGACGTATGAGGATGGGAAACGGAGGCGTTTCGTCGGGGCGTTGGCTGAAGAGTCTGGAGCGTTTCACGGCGTCGGGTGTTTGTATTCAATCGATGGCGAGTGTTTGACGGCAGAATTTTGCGATGGAGAAGTCGTGGGAGGTACGATTGCGATGTGGCAGCCGAGCACGGGAGCGTTGGATGGAGTGATTGGACTGACGCGGGACGGCGCGCGGAGGCGCGGGCCGACGACGCGTTCAACCGACGAGGCGAGTCGAGGCGCATCCATCATCGATATGACGGAAGTCATTGGCGTGCGTTTGAATGCAGAGCAGGCGAATGACGCGCGGTCGTATGTGCGGTCGTTGCGTGAGCGCGCGCGCGATGGTGCGCGACTTGCCATCGTCGCGTCGACGTCGACACTGACGTCCCCAGACGTGACGGCGGGGCTCGCCGAGCGTCGCGACGTCTTCCAACGCGACCGCGGCGTCACGTACGACGCTGAAGGCTCTGGCGGCGTGTACGCTACACGTGGTATTGAGAGCGGCTCGCTCATCGCGTACTATGGTGGAAGAATTATTAACATTAGAGGCGAGACGTTGAGCGACGAAGAAGCCGAACGCTTGAGCGCGTCGGCGACGATGCTTCGGGACATCGACGCTAACGCCGACGCCGAACTCGTCGCCGCACACGACGAACGCGCGCCGTACGTCGCATCACACAGCATACGCATGATTACGCACGACACCGCGCGCAATCATCGATATCCATGGCTGGCGAATTTCGTCCGCGTCGACGCCAAACACGAAACAAATTGTGAACGGGCGTTCGTTCGCGCGCACCCGATCTTTGGCGACACAATGTGCCTCCGTGCGTCGCGACGCATCGCCAAGGGCGAGGAATGCACGGTGGCGCCAGATTACCACGCTGGGTGGTGCCTTGATCCGCACAGTGAGGCTGGGTATTATGAAAGCATGCGATGCTGCCCGTCCCGAGTGGCGTACGAGCGGGACGCCGACGAGAGCAACCTAGGTCGCGTTCGCGTCAAGGCGCATAAACACTGGCGTGCGTTGTATTTAGATAACGTCGAGCAAGGGCTGTCGTACGTTGACGCGCGCACGAATGCAATCGTGCCGCACGTATTAGGATTTCAGTATATACGCGCGATGGCGCGCGCGACGCGAGAGTGCGTGACGTCGAGACGTTGGCGAGGCGCGACGACCCGCGTCGTCGCCGTGGGATTAGGCACGGGCGCGTTACCGCTCTACGTGAAACGTTGTATAAAAGTGCCGCGATCGACGCGCATGGATGTCGTCGTCGTCGAACGGAGTCGAGCGGTGATTGACGCGTGTCGAGCGCTTCGAGTGCCGATGCGCGTCGCTCGGCTCGGCGAACAATCGAAGCGACACACATCAGTCATGGATGTCGTATGCGCCGACATTGTGGATTACTTTTCGACACCGAGATCACCGAGAGTGTCGTCGCCGCACGTGATTCTTTTGGATGCGTACGACGGACAGGGACGCATACCAGAACACGTTCGCGACGAGCGTTTCATGCGCTCGATGGCGACGAACCTCCATCGCGACGGGGTCGTGATTTGTAATTGCTGGGACGGACCACCCGGTTCAACGGCAGCGAACGAACTCGAGGTTTTTAAGCAGCGATTAGTGCGACACGTAGGTCCCGTTCGTGTGGCTCGCGTAGAACAGCAAGAGCACAACGTAGTTCTCATAGCGCGTCGTCAACGCGAAGGTTAGGTAGCAGAGAAAATAAGACGTGCTTACAAGCAACTCGCAAACGGTGCGCCGCGCGCAGTGGCTACCAAGCTTCGTACGCCGGCGCGCATACATATAGTTTTACAAATCATTTATCACGCCCGCAGTCATCGTGCACTCTCCGCGAACGTACTCTGTGTCGGCGAGCAACTCGATATCGCCCCCGTAGCCGTAGTTTTGGCCCGGGCCGTCGCGGTCGGGGTTTCCACAGACGACTTCAATCGTATCTGGAATGACTTCTGCCGAATTGTATGGCATGTATACTATAGTATATGGCTTAGCTGCCTCCAAATAGACGAAGCACGACGGTTTGTTGTTGTATGTAAGGGCGTCCCACCACGGAGGAAACTCGCCAAAGTTTTCATTGCCAATCTGAGCGTAATCGTTGCCATACCTTAAATTAGGTAGCCCGGGCTTGCTCGGTTGGAACGTGTCACTTTCATAAACCAGTAGCACGTCATTGTCTCGATCTGAATTGGCATACACGCCGACGTGGTAAAACCCGTCCGTGTCGACAGAAATGGCATACGCTACATAGTACCAAAGGCGCGAACCGGCGGCGACGCCGTCTCCGCGATAAGAAGAATCACCTCCTTGATTCCATATGGCTGATCCAAAGGTGCCCTCGTTGCCATCGATGCCAACTGATCCTGTCGAGCCTTGAATATTCCACAGAAGCCGTAAGCATCTCCCGGTCGTGAGTATAGCTTCGCTCGAGCACGACGTCGCTTGCGAAACGTAATACCCATCGTCGCACGAAAACACGCACGAACTTCCTGTATCGAGGGTGTCGCCACAATCACCTAAACTGCCGTCAGCGGGCGCTGTTAACGCGCAATTATCGTTCCAGTAATCGTTCCTGTAGCAATTATCGTTCGAGTATCCGGTGTAATCTCTTGTGTTGCCGTTAAAATCAATGCAGGCGGCGCACTCGTCGCACGCTTTGCACTCTGGCGCATTAAACACCCCACCCTCCGAGCACGTGAGTGGTTCGTTCATAACACTATCAACGCAGTAAAAGTTGCACACGGTGCCGACGGGGAGGTAGGCTGAGGTGAGACAATTTACTATGTCCCCATTTGACGTAGTCATTTTGCTCGCCATATCGCTGTTCGCCAAACGCCACGCGGCGAGGTCGCACGGCGCAGTTACGCAATTTGCCCCAGTGTAACCATCGACACATGGCTCACACGGTGGATCGTCTAGCACACTCTCTGTGCCGTCGAACGTACACGTCATTTGCGTACTTTGCTTTGTGTCAGCGGCGCAGTCAAAGTCACATGTGGCGCCCGCGGGAAGTAAGCCGTCAACATCCGCCGCGCACGCGCCAGTCAAAGTTTTGGTCGTCGACGACGTCAAGCATGGTGGTATCGCACAATTCACCCCAGTGTGGGCGGTATAATCAATAGCTAACTCTTGGTCAGGTCCGATGCACGCCGTGCAGTCGTCGCACGTCTTCGGACATGGGAATTCAACTGCGTTCAACGAGGTGCTCAAACCGTCGCTCGACGTCGTGCACTTGAGCGGCTCGGTTTGCACTCGACCATCGCCGCAATCGACATCGCACGACTCCCCGCCGCTCATCGTTGTTCGACCGCTGCAAGTACCCGATAAAACATATGCCGACACATCGCATGGCGGAACGTCGCAATTCGTCCCGGTGTAGTCGCCCTTACACACGCACTGCCAAACGTTGTGCCCGGCGGACGCGTCGAACACATAAATCAAATTCCGCGCACGGCTCGCATGGTTACACGTCGGCGGCGTAAACCGCCTCGACGCAATATCCAGCTCGAGCTGGTCCAAACCGTCCAACAACGCCGCCTTTCCCTCCAAGCACGTCGTCACGTTGTTCGCGAGCGCGCCATCCGCGGCGCTCAACGCCTCCCGCAACGTCGCCAGCCTACTCTCCATCGCATACACACGCGCCGACACCGAGTCATACGTATCCTCATACTCAGCATACGCATCGCCTTCGATCACGATCGCATCCGCGCGTATGCTCGTGCCTCCGTTCGCGCGAATCGTCATCGCGCCCCCGTCGCGATTCTCAACCTCCACGACATTCGCGCGTTGCTCCTTCACCAGCGGCCACGTCGCCGCGTACGCGCCGCGCGCGCGCGTCGCCGCCACACACGCAACGCACGCAAACACCGCGAGCGCCTTCAACGACGACGCGCGCGACGACGACGACGACGCGCGCGACGACGACGACGCGAACGGCGCGCGTTGGTCATTCGAACCCATGGCGGCGGCTCGTGTCGCGCCTTTCGACCGTTCGATCGATGTCGTGCGTCGTGCGTCGTGCGTCGTGCGTCGCGCGTCGCGCGTGCGTCGTGCGTGCGTCGCGTCGCGGGCGACGGTGGTGCGTACGGGCGATCGCGCGTGCGCGGCGTGGACTGCGGGGCGACGAACGAACGAACGAACGAACGAACGAACGAACCGTCGGGCGGGCGGGCGAAAAATGTTCCGCGGAACTTTCGTAGACGCCGCAAAGTTGGTATTAAATATGTTAAGATGAACGATTAGCGCCCAAAGCAGCCGACGTTGCGAAGAGCGCGGCTTTCGCGCTTGGCTTTGCGCACGAGTTTCTTGCGAGCGGCGGCGAGCACGACGGCGACGTTGGCGGCGATGACTTCGGATACGGCGCTGAAACGTTGGTTCATCGTCGCTTGGCCGAGTTTTGTGACGACTTGACGACACCAATCCTCGAACTCATCTCGAATGGCGTTGAGTTCGGCGGTGATCAGCTCCTCTGGAGGTTGACCTTGTTCGCCTGAGCGCAGTTCCATGTCGCGACGAATCGCGGCGCGGAAATACTCCCCATACTTCAAGTTGCCAAACTCTTTAAACAGCGTCGACCAAGATCGCGCGGTGAACTCGATCGTCGGCTGAAGGTACGGCACGTGCGATAGAAGTGCACGTTTCGAGATGTCGAGCGCCCAAGGGCTGGCGAGAACTTTACTGCAGTCAATGTAGTTGCCTGGGTTGTCAAACACGTCGATTTGCGCGTTTACCCATTCAAAGTGCTTCAGAATGACGCCATCCAACTCTGAAAGCGCGTCAATGGTGCCATCGATGTCGTCTTGGTCGATTGCAGCCATCAATTTCTCCACGTACGGTGCGTCTTGTCTGGTGAATTCCGCTTCGCATTGGAGCAATTTCTCGGCGCCAAATCCGACGGGACAGTGCGCTTGTTCGGCGGCAAAAATTCTATCCGCGCCGCCGAGCAGAGCCATTTCAGAAACCATCTCCGATTGGGCGTACATTTTCAACAGAACGTTGACTTCGTATCTAGCCTTGTCATATGCGTGAACAACTGAGGTGAGGTTCAGCGCCTCAGCATGGAGCTCACGCTCACTCGTCGCGTCACGCTGTTCCTCAGTTGATAAATCGTGCTCCAAAGCGTCTTCGATGAGGGCGATGCGAGTCTCCACTGGGTCGCCTTCAACCACAGGATTCGAAGTCAACGCGTTGACAATCGTCGCCATGTCGTTTGCGATCTTGTACAACGCCGCGCTTTGCTCGTCAGCCGTACCGTCGGCCTTCATAACCTTGATTCGTTTCAACATGGCGTCGCGCGTCGACTCCATGCGCGCTCGAACCTTGCGTCGTTGCACGCCGAAATCGTACTTTTGTGAATACATGCGCACGACGCTGCCGTATTTGGCAAATTTAATCAACGTATCGTGATAGAATGCCATGGCTTCTTCAGGTTTATTGACGAGATCCATTCTCTTGTCGCGTTTCACACCCAAGCGTTCGGAAATGAACATGAAGATGCGAATCGACAACAAGAAGAACACGACCCCCATGACAAACGTCGTGATCACCGTGGAGTAATTTTCAAAGACAACTGGCATTACCGTCACCAAAGCCTGAAGAATCATAGCCACTGACTCGACTCTGTTGAGCGTGTTCGTGATTCTGAGTTTGCCAAAACCGAGCGACATAATGCGCCACGGTTGCGCCCAGGCGACAAAGATTCCGGTAAAGCCAAAGACAAACGTCAAGCCATACGCCGCCAACGACTCGGTGATCGAGGGAGAACCACCGAGCACAGCACCGAGCTTTTGGAACATCTCGAGGGATAAATAGTATAGCGCGAAACGATCACGCCAGGGCATTTTTGAAGCCGCATCTCGCGCGCGCGCAGATGCTGAACGTTTGAAGGTCGATACTGCGGCGAAAGATTTTCGCATGTTGAAGCTTCTGGCGCTCACGCCTCGGGACAGCGAGCGCGTATTCGACGTATTTTCAGCAGCGTTGCCATTCTCCGCTTGGGCAGCTTCGGCTTCGGCTGCAGCCGCAGCTTCAGCTTCGTCCTCCTCTTTCGCCTCGCGTTCCTCGCGCTCAATTTCTTCGATGAACTCCTTTGTTTCTTTGTCAATCACTACGACCTCTTCATCCCCGCCTTCGTCGTCATCGCTTCGTATAGACTTAGAGCGAGAAAGTTTTGAGCCATCTCGACTGAGAGTTGAAATTTTACTGCTCGACCGAGCCATCGAGGCGACGCGTGATAAACGCGATGGTGACTTTTCCAATGTTCGTGAAGGCTCCAAGCTATCCTTGGCTTCCTCTTCGCGTTCTTTCGCTTCTGAATGCTGCTTGGCTAGTTTTTTCGCCGTAACTGCAATTTCCAACTTATCTGTCGCCGTGAGGTCTGGCCGACGGTAAACATCATACAAAGCACCATAAGTGTCGATTGTTTGTGCGTCATCGAGTTTGCCTTGTAGTCGAATCTTGCGCACTCGATAAATCACGACAAACGGAAGACCGATGCCCACGGCGCCGAGGAAAAACGCCGCAGCCGCCTGAGCGATGATGTGCGACGAGTCTGTGCAAAAGATTTTCGGATCGTACGTGAGAATAAATCCCTCGCTCGTTTCAGTGCAGTCGTACGCTTGTAAGGAAACTCGAACGACCGGGAGATACATCACTGTCATGCAGAGCACGCCAAATGCTTTCAGCGCCGCGCGCGAACGATATTGCTTTTGCAAATTGATCACAATCTTTTCGCCACTCGTATCACTGTATGCGCGATACTTGGTACCGAAGATACTCCTCTTTTCGATCCAGTAGTTAGTAGTTTCGCCGTCATCTGAGACTTCACTGTGAATGTTGCGCAAGGTTTTGTCGTACACGTACTGCTTGTATTTATCCAGGACATACAGAAAGATGGAGACGCCGCCTGGGACAACCACGGTACCCGTCCAGAATAACGTCGCCCAACTGATACCACCCGCGGCTACGCATTCCGGGGCGACAAATTCGATGTTAAAGTTGAACGCCTTAAACCATTCACCGAGTTCAACGATAGCGCGAGGCCACTCCATGTCGACGCTGAGTGAAATTGAGAAAAACTGCAGCGAGTTCATCATATTCTTTATGATGGAAATCGACGTGTTGCCCAACTTGTCAGCAGTCTTGAAACCGACAACGCCAAAGAAGGATATACACACAATCGCTAGAATGATGTTCATCATGGTATTATCACCACACTTGGCACATATGTCGCCACTCTTGTAGTAGCCAATTTGGCAAAACTTGCAGTTGACTCCCTCCGCGCCTTCGGCACACCCAGCACCGTTAGCGAGACATCGTGCGGGATACAGACACGTGGGAAACTGTAGGCCAGCGCCTACATCAACCATCGCACACGCTTCTTCTTGAGTCACACCATAACTTAAAGCATAAGTGCCGGCGGGATTAGAGCAATTACACATTGCAGCAGCGGCGTTTGCGTCGAACGCGCCGTACTCAATTCCATTTGCAACCTTACCCGAACACACCCAACCGTCACGCTGTGTGCACTTATCAACGCAACCCCATACCGGCGGCAAATCTGCTTCGTTCCAGCCTTGATCGCATCCATCTTCACCATCGACAAGAACACCGTTCCCGCACTCTGGCGGTGGCGACGGTGGAGGCGGCGGCGGCGATGGAGGAGGCGCGAGCAGCCCCAAGTTTGCTGGCAGCGGCGTCACCGTCAACGCCGTCGTTTTCGGCAACCCATACGTCTTCATCGTCGTCAGCAACGCCGCTGAATTTGTACTCATTCCATTCATAGTCTGCGCCAATGTCGTCGCCACCGCAAACGTCGGCGCATTGACTGAAAACAACACCTTCACGAACGTCGCGAGCAAGTTACGCCGACGCGTCGTAAGCTCTTCAAACCCATCAATCGTGATCTCATCCGGTGTCACATTCAAGAACGCCGCGATGCCATTCTTCAACTTTGTTTGCGTCGAAACACTCGACTCCATCTCAGCCTTGGTGTACCCACTAAACTGCAAGTCCGCCTTGAACGCCGCCTGCGCCGGCGGAGGCGGAGGCGGAGGCGGCGGCGCCGGAGGCGGCGGAGGCAAACACGCCGCCGTCGACGAGTACTTGTAATTCGTCGCCAACTGCGTCCCGCCATCCCAATGCGCGTATGAATCCCATCCTAAAAAGTACGTCGTCTCCGTCGCCACGCTCGGGCTCTCGTTGTAGTACTCGCCGTGGCCCAAGAAGAATGGCCACTCAAACTCATTCACCACGCACTGCGCGCGCACCGCTCGGGCATTCGCGACGAACGCGCACGTCAACGCGACGAGTATCACTCCGTGCATAGATCGCGCGCCGCGCACGGGGGATTCCGCGGTCGCGTGCGACGCCGGGGCGCGTGGACGCATCCCGCGGCTCGGTGTCAACGACTCGACGAATTGTCGCACCGGGCGGGCGTCACGCGATGCGCCGGTGACGACGTCGAGCGGTGCGACGGGTTAAATAAATAGCGACGATATTCGCGCGCGCGTGCGGCGGGTGAAATCGACGCGGGCGACGTCGCGCGAGCGCGTGAGGGTGTGACGGCGCGCGGTCGGGCGGTCGCGGTGGTGTTGGGTCGTTGGTGCCACGTGGCGAGTATCTGGTGCGCGGAACGACGGCGCGCGCGGAACGCGTAGGGTGAAACACGAGTTGCATATAAATTACATGTATTTTGCGATTCTTCCTTTGTTTTCTTTTTCGTCTGTCGTCGCGTGATGAGGGATTTTACACTGGAATTGGAACGTCGTCGTTCGCGCACGACCACTGCCCGGCGCCGCTGTTCGCGGCGCCGTCCCACAACGGAACGTCGTAACGCATGTATTTCACGCCACCGATGTCCACCTGGGCGGGACTAGCACAATCAATACCATCTTGAATCGTCGATATTTTTGTTTTCAACGCGTCAATGCGCGCGTAGATGGCGGCCAAGTCGCTGTAACACGTCGCTAATGACGTCGCCGCGCTGGCGCGGCTCGTCTCCACCGCATCCTTCACGCTTTCCCATGTGTTCCCATCAGCGTCCCATCCGTTTTCGTTTATCGCGAATTGCAGCGCTTGTATGCGATCAATCGTACCCGCTAACGTCGGGTTCGTGGCGCTATCATCAAAATATACATCGTCGTTCACTTTTAAATACAACTCCGCGCCCCCGGTAAACGTCACGTTTTTCGTCGCGTCCTTCGCGCCGATGGAAATATCTCCGCCCGTGTGCTGAATGCGGCACACTTGGGATGCTGTACCGTGTGCGCTGACTTCAATCGGCTGTCGCGCGAAAACAAACCCGTGATCGTCGTCAGTCTCGCCGTCGCGTCGTTACGCGAACGCGATTCGCGCGCGCGACGTCGACAATCGCCCCCCTCTCGGGTCCGCGCGCGCGCCACCCAGCGCGCGCCGCGACGCCGCAACGCCGCGACGCCCGCGCCGTGCGATCGCATCGCCGCACGCACCCAATCCACCGCCTCCGCGCGCGCGACGCCCGCGCGCACGGACGCCAACGCCAACGCCGAGGCCGCGGCCAACGCGGCCCACGACGACGAGGTCGTCGCGCGACGTCCCGTTCGCCCGCGCGCCGAAGACGCGGGCGCCGCCGCCGCCGCCGACGACGCGTCGCACGCGCGGTCGCGCGTCGCGATCATGGATTCGATCGTCGCGCGCGTCAGTGTTTGACGGCACAGCGTGACGCCGCGTCGCAACGACGCGCAACATTTCGGCGCGGGTCGGCGCCGCAGTCGCGTCCGCGCTCGCCGTTCGCGGTCGGCGCGCGACGACGACGAGGAGGAGGAGGACGACGACGGCGGCGGCGGCAGCGGCGCGGTTTGCGCGCGCGGCGTGGACGGCGGCGCGCGGGCGACGCGCGACGATGGACAAGTTTATCACCGTGACCAAGCGACCGACGACGTCGCGCGCCAGTGCGGGGGACGACGGCGCGGAACGGGACGCGAAACGCGCGACGACGACGAGTAAGGATGTGTTTTACGGCGTTGATAACTCGCTGCTGATTCACGACGACGCGCGGTGTGCGCCGAGCGCGAAGATTGCTGGGTTTGATTTGGATGAAACGGTGCAAAGGACGAAGAGCGGGCGCAAGGCGTTCATGGCGAAAGCGGATGATTTCGTGCTGTTAAACGCGCACGTGACGCGAGTGATGAAGAAATTGAATGATGATGGCTATAAGATTTGTATATTTAGCAATCAAGGGTCGGTGAAAGGGGCGTTGGATGGGGCAAAGGCGCGCGATATTAAACTTCGGTTGGCGAATTTGACGCGCGAGTTGGATGTTCCGTTTCAAGCGTTTTGCGCGACGCAGAGTAACAAGCCCGGGAAAGAGAATGATCCGCATGAATATAGAAAAGGTGGAATCGGTATGTGGACGCGCATGGTTCGCGTGCATAATGGGGACGTTGTGCCGGATTTGGAGCGTTGTTTTTTCGTGGGCGACGCCGCCGGGCGCGCGAGCGACCACGGCGTCGGTGATAAAGAGTTTGCTGAGGGCGTCGGGATAAAATTCTTCGTCCCTGAAGATATCTTTTGTGAAGGTGAAAATTGGTGAGCGCGCGTGTGGGCGCCATGCGCACTGTAGTAGGCTTATATTGTCATTTGATTTGTGTGTTTATTAAAAATTTCGCGTGGTGAAAAGCGTCTACTCCGCGGCTCCGCCATCGTCGCCGCGACCTCGACCGCGGCCACCACGGCCACCGCGACCGCCGCGTCCACGACCTCGACCACCGCGACCGTATGGGGAGTATGGCATCATCATCATCATCATCGGCATGCGACCGCCGCGACCGCGGCCTCGTCCGCCGCGACCGCCTCGTCCTCCAGCCTTCATGCCCGGTACGTTTGTGCGCTTCGCGGACACTTTAATCTTGCGACCACGAATCTCCGTGCCGTCGAGTAAAATAGCGTTTGACACCGCATCGGGTTCCAAAAACTCAACGTACGCAAAACCCTTCGGATTATCAAACTTGTCCTGCAAAATCGTCACGCGGTTCACTGTGCCGCAACCCGAAAACGCGTTTGCCAAATCTTCCGGCGTCGACGCATAATCAACCTGACCGACGAACACCGAACGAGCGTCGGCTTCTTGCTTCTTCGCCGCCTCTTCTTCGGTGTTCTTACCTTCTTCGCTAGCCATGGCGTCGTCCACTTTTTCGTGCTCATCCTTTAATTTCGCCGCCTCATCCTCCATCTCCTTTAACCGCCGTTGCATGGCTTCAATCTCCGGGTCCTCAGCCTGTGCGCACGCGAAAATTACGTGTCAGTACCATGCGCACGTAATGCGCGCCGTGTCGCGCACGCGCATCAGCGTTGAAGCGCGTGCGGGCGCGAAAACTCGGACACAATTGTGCGATTCAGTTCGATCTATTATTATGCACGCGTGCGCCCATGGCGCGCGCGAACAACGCGAATCAACGCGAACGTGTGCGCGCACATACCTCGGTGTCCATCTCGGCATCCATTTCGTCGGCTTGTTTCTTCGTCGCGCGCGGCATGGTTGTGTGTACTGCGACAGTCACGGGCGAGTAATGAGGCGTTTCCAAAATTGTCTTCAACACGAGTCAGCGCGAGACATTTTTCGTGAGACGTGTTCACGCGGCGATAAAGATAAAACGTAGATGAATATGCATGAGTGCGGTGATGTACAGGCGCGTTATTTTGGTATTAGAAACGCGCGAAATGGAACGCTCACGACGCGAGTATTACACGTCGATGACGTCGCTCGCGTCTACGTCGATGACGTCGCCGTACACGGAACTCGCCGAGCCGACTTGGAATTGCCTACCATCTTGAAGATTCGCCACGCATGTCGTAGTCGCGCCGTCGGACTGCGCTTGAATCATCCCAGCGACGCCGTTCGCGCCTCGACACTGAAACGCGATTCCGACGCGCGTCTGCTTCGTCCCGTTGACGTTCGAGGACGAACTCGATTGCGAAATCACAGGACCACACTCCACGCTCCCACCGAACGCATTGAGCACGGCTGAATCCAATTTCACCGCGCGCACGGCGTCCTCGTAGCACGCATCAGTCACCTCTCGCGCACTCTCGAACTGCTCCTTCAAGGCGCCCGCCGCCGCGTTCACCACCTTGCTCGCCAACTTCCCCATCAGCCCTTTCCCGAAGAGCTCTTCGGACATTTCTTTACTCAACAACTCCCCCGATTTCGCCCGCTGCGTCGGCGCGCGTTCGATCGACGTCGACGCCGGCGCGTTCTTTTTGAATGGATTGAGCTTATCCAACCACCCACCATCCGCGCGAAGCACCGGCGCGCGCCTCGACCGCGACGTCGTCGTCGTCCACGACGCGCCCGCCGATCGCGCGGGGCGCGTCACGCGTCGTCCTCGCAACGCCGCGCGCGACGACGACGCCGTCATCGACGTCATCGACGTCGTCATCGTTGTCATCGCGAGCCACAATGGCGCGCGCAGCCACGTCAGCGCACGCTCGAACCCTTCTTCGCGCCGCCGCGTCCTCGTCGTCGTCAACCTCGCGCGCGCGCACCGCACGCACCGCGCGCGCGTCGATCGCATCCGCGCCGCCGTCGCCGTCGCCGTCGCCGTCGCCGTCGCCGTCGCCGTCGTCGCGCGTCGCGAGAGCTGCGCGCGCCTCGACCGCATCTGCATCCGCATCCGCGCCGTCAACGTCGTCGCCGCGCGTCGCGAGCGCCATGGAGGTGCACCAATTCAACGCTCTCGATGACAATTATGGATTCGCGCTGCGCTGCGTCGCGTCGGGCGTCGTGGCGCTCGTCGACGCGCCCGATTACGACGACATCGCGCGCGCGTTGGCTGCCAAAGGATGGACACCCTCGATCGTGCTCTGCACGCACTGGCACCGCGATCACGTGGGGGCGTGCGCGGCGCTGCGCGGGAAGTTTCCCGGACTTCGCGTGTACGCGCCGGCGCGCGAAGTCGAAAGTCGTAAGATACCGGCGGAACTCGTCGACGTCGGCGTGCGCGAAGGCGACGCGGTGCGCGTCGGGGACGCGCGTTGCGTGGTGCGCGAGACGCCGGGGCACACGCTCGGGCACGTGGTGTATCACTTCGAGGAGGAGGAAAAGGTGTTCGTCGGGGACACGCTGTTCGCGGGTGGATGCGGGAGGTTGTTTGAAGGCACGCCGGCGCAAATGTGGGACTCTATTTCGAAGATTTTAGCCATGCCGGATTCGACGATGGTGTATTGCGCGCACGAGTACACAGCGAGTAACATGAAGTTTGCGCTGAGCGTGGATGGAGGGAACGAGGCGCTACAAGCGCGCGCGCGGGAGGTTTCGGAAATGCGCGCGAGAGGCGAGCCGACGGTGCCGACGATGGTTGGCGTGGAGCGCGCGACGAATCCATTCTGTCGGCCGATGGCGGCGGGCGTGCAAGAAGGGGTTGGGATGGCGGGATGTACTGATTTAGCAGCCGTGTTCGGTGCCGTGCGTCGCGCCAAGGATAATTTTTAGTTTGGCGTTGCCGCTCTCGTTGTCGTTGTTCAATACAAAAAAATTACACATTTGTTTCGTCGCGTCGCGTCATGCAGTACGTTTCCTATTTTGTCGTCGCGTAAAATGAGCTTTGCTGCTGGATGTGCGCCTCGACATTCATTTTCTCCGTAAGTAGATCCATAGGAGTCTTCACCAAGAGACCTGCGTCGATGAGCGCGTTTTCAACTTCTTGGATGAGCGCCTCGTCGTCGCCGCATACGTCGAGGAGAAGAGTTCGGCGAGGCGGAATGTCAATATCCTGCCCACGCTTGCCGTACACGAAACCGTTGCCAAAGGGCGTTTTGTGCGTGCCAACGGAAGCGGCAGCAAACGATGGACGCCGTTTGATGGTGAGCGGCGTGTGTAGCAGCGCTCGAAGCACAACTTTGGTGTTAGGCCGTCTCAAAATACGACGAAGCGTCTCCACGGCTTTCTTCTCGCCGACACTCGGGGAGAGAATGACGTGCGCAAGTGCATGAATAGCGAGCGCCGCCGATAACGGAGGCTCATTTCGACCGGGCGTGGGATACTCATCACCCGCCCAGCCACTGAGCGCCTTGTCTAGGAGACCGTCTTCGATTGTTTTGATGTACAATTCGCGCATCGTCGGGTCTGGTTCACCGCCAGATGGAAAGAATACAAAAGCCGCAGCGGGTGGAACCATGGCGTTCGTGCACGGAAGTAAATGCAGCGCAATACCTTCACAAAGCGCAATCCATGTCGCCGCTCGAGCCTTGGGTGACACGCGCGAGCGCAACCAAATAGCGACGTGTCTCGCGAAGAGCGCGTCGCCGAAACTATCGCTCGTAAACGCGTTCACCAAAGCCGCCGCCGCCGCCGCGTCACCCGCACCCGTGGCCACGTTCAACGGATCGTTTAATCCTCCAACGCCTGCTGAAGAGTTTGTCAAGTCCATACTGTATCCACGCCCACCGCTCGCGTGGTGCTGTTGAATATTCTTGCGCACCATGCGTCGCCAGTACAAATCCGTCAACAACCCCATCGGCGCGCTCACCGCCGGGTCTCTCCACACGTTGGCGCCTTGCAGATACACTGCACCTATGGCAGCCATTTTCTGTGCCGGCGGAAGCGCTCGCACGCGCGAAACTTTCGCGAGCTCCATGCCCATCAGGAGTGATAACGCGCACGCGACGCCAGCGACGCCCCATCCTTGAATGGTTGTGCGCGGGGAGGCGGGCGCCAGGAGCCACAACTTGTGCGCCGGGAGCAACGATCCGACCGCTACGGTGGGGCCTGGAGTTGCGATCGATCGAGCCTCAGCGGGCGTCGTGAATTCCATGGCAAATCCGCCCAGGAGCGCATCGCGCACGACTTCTGGTGGGGCGATTAAACTCACCGACGCCGCGGTGAGATTCACGCCCGTCTCCAGAATGGCCATGCGCGCTCTGTCGTCCTCTGACACGTCGACTGAAATCGCCGCAGCTTCGTGGAGTGCGTTCTTCGTAAGCTTGAGCAGTGGCTCAAGTACGCGCACAGAAAACAATCCAGAGCTCATGGCTTGCGATGCGATGACTCCGGCGCCGGGAGGAAGCGAAGACATCAGGTACATTGTCGCATCCGCTGCGGCGTTCGCGTCGAGTTGCAATTCTCTCTTTGTCCCAGCCTCTGGCGAGAGTGGGGAGGAGGAATCCGACGCATTCGTGAACGCCTTGTCGAGAATCTCCATAGCAACGATCACTGCTCGTTGTAAAGGTAAACGGGATGCGGCGATGAGCGGTTGTTGACCCATCCAAACCGTCGGGTCGCCCATGGGTTCGTCAATCGCTGTCGCGTCAAGCAGCCCTTCGCTATTACGCGGGCTAAAGTCGCTACGATTACCGAGACTGAGACGTCGAGAGATCGAACGACGTCCTTCGTCTGCGCTCGACCGCGACTCGGCCGTCGTGAGAGATTTACCGTCAAATTGTCGAATGATTCTCGCCGCCAACGCGGTGACGGCGTCGTCGCTGCACACGCCCGGCGTGACAATCATAAGTAACAGTAGACTATGCAACACAGAACCCCATGCCGCGAGATCGATATTAGCTTGTTCAAACGTCGTCGATCCAACGCGCGCGGTGACGATATCATCCAACGCGGAAAACACATGGTCAATTAAACCATTATGCGACATGGCGCCCGTCGCTGCGTCGGCGCCAGATAAACCCAAGACGCGCGCGACGATGTGCGTCGCACTATTCGGCGATCGCGCCACGAGAGCGACCAGATAGCGAGCAGCACTTGACATTGTATGCAACGTGCATACATCTCGTTCCTTGGCTGCGAGCCATTCTTCCGCACATTTGGCAGCCGCCGTCGCGCATCGCCAAGACAACGTCTCTTTAGAGTCGGCAATGTCCATCGCCGCGGGCGGCCCCGCGTCGTCCGCGTCACCTTTTTCTGGCAGTGACGTTGACAGCGTGGTAAGCAACGCAAACATATCCATGGCCAGCAAAGGTTGATCTCGGCGCACGTCTGAAGACTTCTCCATCCAAGGTGCAACCAACGGATGAATGGCGTCAAACGCGGGCGCGTCGACGCCGCTCGCCGACGTCGCGGCCCACAATTTGAACGCTTCTCGCCAAAGCAACGCCGCTGAATCTTTCGGACGCGCGTTCTGCGAGCCGTCTGCATTCGTGCTCACGCCACCAAACGTAATCGCGGCTTGAATGACGTGCTTGAGAACGCCTTCGCTGCTCATGTCTTTCGCCGCATCTGGGTTTGACTGTGCGATGAGTCGTAAAACTTTTACGGCGCGCGCGACGCCAATCACCATCGGTTCAGTCGGCGAACCTCTCGCGCCACCCGTACACGAATCCTTAACTCTCGCCACGAGCGTCGGTACGAGCCGCGGGCATCGCGCCAATGCGTGTACCGACGCTTTACTGTGTCTCGCGAACGCCGCGAGCGCGTCGTAAATGAACATTTCCCCTCTGGCGTCCCGCTCGATTTCGAGCGCGTACCGTAACCGTTGCAAGATACCCATGCGTAAAAGCCCCGCAATCGGGTCCGCCGCTTGCTCCGTCGCCTGTCGTCTCTCGGACATTTGTTTGTTTAAGCCTTCTTCGACTTCGTCGGGTTCTTCGGCGAGTTGAACGTGCGCGTCGTCGCCGAGCGAAATCTCCTCCACAGCGTGCTCCCACGCGATGGGTTCGAAACCCGACCCGCCGCACGGTGCGTCTTCGGGCTCGGCACGCCACAGCGGCGCGGCGTACGACACACCGCTGGAATCTATCGGCGTCGTGCTCTCTAAGGCATCCACGAGCGAGGCTTCTAATCCATCGACACCGCCGACGCCGACGCCGCCGACCAAGGCTTGAATAGCCGCGAGCGCGGCGTTCATCGGCTGGGCGTGCGCGTCGTCCAACGCTCGGCGAAGGAGGGTGATGACGGCGCAATCCACTGTGGCGTACACCCACACGCTCGCCCATGTGATGGTGTTGGGTAATCTTGGTGGCGAGTCGTCACCCGCCGCGTCGATGACGGGGAGCGGATCGACGGGGGCGTAGCTCCAGCGACGGGCGAGTTTGAGCACGCGGCCGATAATCGTCAATCCGATGACACGCTGACTCGCCACGCTACTGCGCGTCAATGCGCCGGCTTCTTGGAACGTATAGCCGATTTCTGCACCTTCTCCCGCGCGCAAAGGATCGCGCTCGGTCGGTAACGGCGCTGGTGTGCCTTGAATTTGCGCCGACGTCGCGACGTCGATGGAGGCGTCGACCAAAGGGACGCCGTCCAAACCAAATCGAATGTGCTCGACGCCAACCGTCGTGATCTTTTTCGTTCGCGCGCTCGCTTCTGCCGCGACATCCCTACGTTCACGAGCGCGCTTCGGTGCTACCGGCATCGACGGCGTCGACGTCGCCTGTCTCTCGTCGGTTTTCTTCGTCGACGCCGCTCTCGATTTGCTCGCGCCGCGGTTGCGCAAAAATTCCAACGTCTTTGCATTCAATCGCCCACTGAGCTCTTCTTGCGCCTCCCTCACCGCCTTGGCGCTCATAACTTTTAAAATGCGCGAGTTTTCTTCTTCAATACTCGCCGCTTCCTTATCCGTGTCCACCGCAAACGACCCTCGAGCCGCCGAAGCCGAAGCTGAAGCCGAAGAACCCTCGAAGTCGCCTTCTGCTTTCCGCGCCGCCGCCTCTCGCGCCGCCGCCTTACGCGCCGCGAACCGAGACTTCCCAAAATTCGTTTCACTGCGATGCTTCACTTCCGGAAACCCCGTGTTGACGCTGTGCGCCGCGCGAGCCGCGGCTTCGCGCTCGGCATCCGCGTCTCGACCCGCGCCCGCGCGCGGCTCGCGTTCGACGATATCCCCGAACACGTCGCGCATGACTTCGTGCACCGCCGGCGTGCGCGCGGACGCAGCGCCGGTGTCGTCCTCGTCGTCCTCGATCGCCTCGCACATGACCTCATCCGTCGCCGTCGTCGTCGCCGTCGTCGCGCGCGTGGCTGCAGGTGATGCCGCGTCGCTCGGCGCCGCGTCGTGGCGTCCGACGCGTCGCATGCTCGCCGCCGGCGCATCGCGCGCGTCTAGAAACGCCGCTTGCAGCGCTTCGAGCTGCTCTTCGGTGTTCGCGCCGCGTATCGCGCGCAAGTCGGCCATCGGGCGACGACGCTGCGGCAGAGTGTGACGCGATGCCATTCATCTTGCAGCGCGATAAACGCGCGGCGGAGGATCGCGCGGACCCGTCGCGGGCGCGAGCGCAGTGTCAACGATGTTTGCGACGCGGGGTGTGGAGCTTTGAGTGCGCGTGCGACGCCAAGGGACGGTACGTGTCGCGACCGAGCGCGACGATGATGTTGGAGAAGCCGTCGCTGCGGCAAAAGTACGCCGAGGAGCAGTTTAAGGATGATCCCGCGCCCGGGAGCGCGAGGGAGCGCGAGTTAATGGAGGCTCGATTGGCGCGCGTGGTGAAGAAGAAGAAGCGTGGGCGCAGGCGGGAGAGTTCGTCGTCGAGTTCGAGTTCATCGTCGAGCTCGAGTAGAAGTAGCGGAAGTTCGAGTTCGTCGTCAAGCAGTAGTGGGAGTTCGAGCTCGTCGAGTTCTTCATCGGGGTCGTATTCGTCATCGGGGTCGTATTCGTCATCGAGCTCGAGCTCGAGCTCGTCGCGAGGAGACCGTCGTCGTCGTCGAGTGAAAAAGTGAAAAAGCATTCACGGTCACGTTTGGTGTCTCATTCATAGCGGAGCGCTTGGGCGACGTTCAGCGCGGTAGTAATTCTAGTTTGCTAATCAATATTCAACAATTCATACGTTTCTGCTATTTGTGTATATTTGTCATCATTGATCGTCGAGAATGCGACGAATGGTGACGATGATTTCATCGTCGTCTTCGCAGCCGTCGCTCCATCGAGTCGCGCCGGTGCGTTGAATTCGTCTCGCAAAATCGGCGTCGAGTGCGATGCGCAAGTACTTGAATAACACCGCAATCGGTGCATCACACTTGAGTTTAATCCAGTTATCCATGACCACGCGAGCGTTGGCGTGTTGCACGTCTAGCGTGCCTCCGAATAGAAGCAGCGCCTCTGGGGCGACGACAGTGGAATCGCGCAAAAATACCCGCGCCGTGCGCACTTTCTCGTGATACACTAAAAACGGATACGCAGGTTTACGCTCTGATCCAATACCGCGATTAACGCTCGAAGGGTGCACGCGAACCTCGGACGTGGCATCTTTCCACGTGTAGTGTGCGTAGTCTTGATCCGACGCTTCTTCGCCGACGGCGACATTCGCGTACAAACCAGCTGTCAGGACAGCCTTAATCATCGCTGGACGTCGAGAGTCTTTATTCCACGCCTGTATTATGAAAATGCAAAGAAAATGGTTAGTCGGGTGCGTTAGTCGAAAGTAAAGCAAAAGTTCAATGGCGCAAAAGAATATTGGAGAGCTGCTGGGGATGACGCGCAGCGCTCGTCACGCCATCCGGAAAAGCCTCACTTTGCTGTATGGAGATAACTTTACCCACGCGCAGGTAGCTTCATGCGCGCACGCCCTGAGCACTTGCTGTGTTATGGCAAATGCCCACCTCCAATGTCTCAAACGTAAAAAAAAACAAGTTACGTGCGCGAAACAAAATGCAATACAAGGCCACGCACCGCTTTAGGATCATCCAGCCAAGCCGTATTTCGCCCACGAATCGAATACCCCGTGGGGATGCGAATCACGCCCATATCTGCGAGAAGTGAGGCGTATTGCGTGCGCATTTCACTAATTTGACGTATAGTGTCCACATCTAGGGCGTTCTTTTGTGCAAACCGGCGACCTGCGTTTCTGTTTTCCTTGCATGCTTCGATGTAACCGTCGTACGCCGCGGCAATGACGAGGTGATCACTTTGCTGACCCGCGGCTAGAGTATGCGACACTGGCTGTGCGAACGCACGCATGGCAGCTTCGACTTGACTATTCGACGCCTTTGAAGACTGAAATGGGGATTTGTAACTTAGAGTTGCTGCAATCGTGAGAATTGGCGAGAGGCAACGTAACAACGCGCCAAATAAGAGCATTTTTGCCACGCGCGCGTCGACTGGAAGCGCCGCAAGATGACGCCCCAAGGCTGTGAGTCTACCATTTTCGTCGAATGCGCCGATTTCAGTGAGCGTTTTCTTAGCTGCGGCGATGGCTTCATCTTTCGGGGGTTCAGGAGCGTTGCCGAGCACGAACGCTGGATCGTTGTCCAAATCCAAACTTGCAATCTGCAAGACAACCTCTGTGAGTGGAGCTCTGTGCATTTCAGGCACCTGAAACGGGCGCATCATGCACGTCGCGCGGTGGGAGGTAAATAATGAATAGCAAGTCCCCGCCCGTACGCGCCCGGCGCGCCCGGCGCGTTGTTTGCCCGCAGCGCGACTCACCCATCCTTCTTCGAGTGACGCCATGCCTCGACGAGGATCCCATTGTCGTTCCTTAACTCTACCAGAGTCTATGACGACAACAATATCTTCAATCGTCACGGAGGTCTCCGCGACGTTTGTAGCGACTACGATTTTACGGATACCTGGTTTAGGAACTCTGAATGCTTCGCGTTGCTCGGCGTTAGTGAGCGCCGAATGCAACGGCGTCAGCACAGCTTCCTTGAATCTTGGCGAGCTCGCGAGACGATCTAGCAATCCTGTTACTTCGCCGATACCTGGTAGAAATACTAAAATTGCGCCATGTTCTGTGGTATCGTCAACGTATGCAAGAAGTTCCTCGATAAGATCGTAATCAATCACAGACTCGTCCAAGCGCGACAGCGACAAGCGCGTGTTTCGCGAGCAATGTTCATACTTGCTCGGATCAAAGTCTGGGTTTTCAGGATTTTCTTCACCTCCGAATTCGGTCGCAGCGTCCTCGCCCCATGATGCAAGTAACTCGTTCTGTCGCCGCCTGTCGCCTCCGCCACCAGCTTTGATGGCTTTCATCGCGTCTTCGGTTTTGCCCTTTGGCCTGCGACACGAGCGATTGTCTGGATCGATGACGTAGTCCAATGTGTCGTATATTTGCTCTAAATGAATAGTCTCAACGGGAAACGATCGCCCTGGGGCGGTGATGACTGGTGATCCGCCAAGGTAGTCACTGAATAATGCGGCGTTCAACGTTGCAGACATGAGCACGAGCTTCACCGGCCGTAAACCGGCGTCTCGCCGCCTGCGCGGCAAATCCTTGAGAAGTGTCAATAAAAAGTCGCCATCCAAAGAACGCTCGTGTACTTCATCAATGACTACGTGCGTGACGTCTGATAACATGCGATCACCTTGCAAACGGCGTAGGAGAATCCCAGTTGTACAAAATGTAAGCCTTGTTTGATTTGTGATTTTCGCATCCAAACGCACGTGATGGCCGACTAGACTTCCAGAACCACCGACACCACCCCTTTCGCAGCGTTCAACGGATACACGCTCAGCAATACTCGTTGCTGCAACTCGTCTAGGTTGTGTACACACAATGTTACATATGCCGCCTTCTTCGCGATCGATGGCGTCATCCAGGAGAAACTGTGGCACTTGTGTAGTTTTGCCGCATCCAGTTTCGCCGCACACAACTATGGCGTCGTACGATCTCAGTCGCTCTAATAATTCAGCTTTTAACAGTGCGATTGGTAGATTCGATCGCTTTTCGTACAACTGACGCCATTTTGGATCATTTCTCGATGCTTCAAGCTGCGCCTTGAGTTTCTTGCTGGTTTCAGAGTGCTTGCTTGCGTCGGCTTTCGCCGCAAGCTGTTTCTCGCGTTCGATTTTTTCTTTAATCGCCCTCGCTTGTTCTGCAATGTCATCCGTGAATAAGTCGTCATTCGTCGACTTTTCTTCATCGCCGGCGCCGGCGCCGATCGAATGCATGAAAGAGTCGATGAAACCATCTCGGGCGTTTTCGCTCGCATCCGCCACATCTGACGTAATGTAAGCGACTGCCCATCGCCGCCATAAATCGCGGTACTCTGTTGACAGTTCCAAAGGTATTATTTGATTTTCTTTCTTGAAAGTGGCGTCGAATAATGCCCTCGCCGCAGCACCATTTTGAGCGTCGTTGATAGTCGCCCAGCCACCTTCGGGCTCATCTTCTGTGAGCGTGGAACACAAGAGTGTTGGCTTACGTTTATATTTCGGTCCGGCCGAGCGTTCGACAGAGACGATGTACCTGATCACATCTGCGCCTTTATCGCGCTCAAAACGCGGCACGTGCCAATCTTCTTGCTTCGATAATTGAATGAGCATGTTCTTCGGGGTCATTTCTTCCACCTTTAGTTCACTTTGAACTTTTGCGTTCTTACCGCCTTTCGCTTTCGCATTCGCAGCTTGCGGCCGCTTCCCATCACTGAAAAGAAAGTCATTCTTAAACTGTTTCGTTAGCGCTTCCATTGGATCTTCTTCGCCGGTACCAATAACATCTTCAGTACCATCGCCAAATACATCGAATTCAAAGCCTTCTCCGTCCGAATCGTCGGCCGGTAGCTTTGTCTGTGACGCATCCGATTCGGGAATTTCTGCGCGAGCTTGCTCACACAAGCTAGGCGTCTCGTCTACTTCGACTGCCTCTCTCGTCATGTCTACTGATTTAAAGACATCACCTTGACCATCTTGTTCATCCACTTTTTCAAGCTTTGGTGGTTCGATGTCATCCTCGCGCATTCCAATTTCGCTAGCGGTGAGCTTTAACACGCGAATCGCTTCAGCTACGGCTTTCTGTTCCTTTTTATTCTTCCCTTTCTTCGCCTCGCTCGCTTTGGCTTTCAACGCTACTAATTCACTGGCGAATTGCGCAATTAAATTCTCCGGATTTTTCGAAAATTCTTTCTTTCGCGTCCACAACAAGCGTTTCGCGGCGGCTTCTTCGTCACTCAAGCCGAAATCATCCAAGGAATCATAACTGTCGTCGCTCCCGCTATCACTATCGCTATCTTCATAATCTGCGTATCGCGCAATCCAAGCCTTATCCACCGCAGCATCCTCTAACTTTTCGTCTGCATCTTTCTTTGCCGTTACGCGCTGCATGCTCTCATCGGGCATTTGAATAACGCGTTCTTTGGCGACGCCTCCGCCCGCGGCAACCGTTGCCTCCACCGTTGCGTCTGCATCCAACTTGTACTCTGTACGTTCGGCCGTCTGGAAACGCCGCGGCAAACGCGCGTTGGGTATATTAAAACACAGCCAATCGAGCGCGTCGGCTTCGACGAAGGTGCTGTTCAGTCGTTCGCCCGTCGCGCGCAACGCCTCTTCGACGTCGACGACTCTAAAACCTTGGCTCAACAACGAATCGTACACCTTGCGAATGCCGTTTTGGTTGAGCTTGGTGTCCGCTGAGGACGTACTCGGGACGTCTACGTTCGCCGTTTTCAGCAGCGCGCGCACGAGCGCTTCGGAGCGCGCGCTGAGACGAATGCGGGCCATGTCATCGGTTGACTTTTGCGCGCTTTTACTACCGACGTTGAACATGATTCCACGTCGTTGCGCGCCACGAGCACTCGCCACGGCGATGAGAGTGTCCACAGAATACGTCGCGACTGCTGCGTCGCGCGCGCAACGAACGCCGAGCGGCGCTCGCTTGGGAGGCGGTGAATGACGTAACGACTCAAGAACGAGCGAGTGTGGCCTAACGGTACGTGCTGTTTATTTCAAATATTAACGCTTACCGGCTAACGCGTTATTCATCAACATTCGCGCAGATTCCATGGATGGTTCATCGCCTCGAACGCGCAAGAGAGAGTTGCCAGAGCCGCCCTTGGTTTCGTCGATGGAAACCATGGCTTTGCTTCGGTCTTGCACACCTTTAATCGTAGCACCTTTGGCACCGATGAGCTTACCAACGATGATTTTGGGAATCTCGAGCTCGACACATGGACCTTTAGCACCCTTCGGTAGAGCGGGCACGCGCGTGGATTTGAATTGTCCACCAGTGTACTCCCAGCCGTAGACACCGTCGCCAGTGAGCTTGACGCCGCTGACGCGAGCCGCGAGTTCAAGTGCTGCTCTCTCCTCAGCTTCTTTCTTCGCATCTTCTTCAGCCTGCTTAGCCAACTCAATCTTAAGTAAACGTTCTGCCTCAGCCTTCTCAGCATCAGCGCGCTGCTCATCCGTCATGGCGTAAAGGAAGCCACCACCCTTGCCCGCCTTTTTCTTCTTCCGAGCGAGCAATGCGAGCTCATCATCGCTATCGATGTCACTCTCATCATCGTTATCGTCATCATCATCGCTTTGCATGGTTTTAGCAGCCTGCATACGTGCCGCTGCCGCCGCATCGGCAGCCTTTCGCTTCGATTCTGCTTCCTTGGCTGCTTTCGCTAAGCGCTCCTCGGCGAGCTTGCGTTTAAACTTCTCGCGTTCCTTCTTGTTCATTTTCGCCATGCGCTCTTCGAGTTCTTCTTCCGTTTCCGATTGCTCATCCTCAGATACCGCTGCTTTTGCCGCGGGCTTGGACTTGGACGGAGCTGGCGCAGGAGCCGGTGCGGGTTCGTCGTCGTCGCTCTCTTCAGACTCTGACACAGCCTTTGCTGGCTTGGATTTCTTCTTGCCCGCGTTCTTCTTACCATTCTTGCGAAGGTACGTCAAAAGTTCCTTCACAAACGTCGCACTTTTACCCATCATCTTCTTCACTTTGGGATCTTTGAGAGGATTCTCTTCCAACTCAATCACGCGCACCTTCTTCTCCTTCAATTCTCCCCACTCGCCCGGAAGCTCTTCAATTCTATTCGCGCGCAGGTAAATCTCCGCCAAAAGCGTGCACTGACTGATCGTATCTGGCGCGTCGGTGATTTTGTTGTAGCTCGCCGAGAGTGACACGAGGCGCTCTTTCGCTTCAATGCCAAAGTCGTCGAGCGTCGTCAATTTGTTGTGGTCGACGGCCAACGTGACCAAATTGTTCGCCTCTTCGAGCGGTGCAAGCGTTGTAATTTGGTTGTGCCCAACGCGCAAAATCTCCAAATTCGAGCAGTCCGCCAAGCTCGCGGGTAACGACGTGAGCTTGTTGTGCTCTGCTTCGAGAGTCTTCAAGTGCTTAAGCTTACCGATGGATTCCGGCAGCGACGTCAAACCGTTACCGCTAATGATGAGTGTCAACAGCCCAGAAAGACGACTGATATCTGGCGAGAGCTGCGTGAAAGACTTTCCGAGATTCAACTTCAAGTTGTTAATGCTCGAAACGAAAAACAGCGCCGGGTCAACCTCGGTATCGCCCTTTTCGCGTTCGATGCTCACCTCCTTGGCGTCGCTCTCCTTCGCCTTGACCGTTTCAGGCCATCGCGCCTCGGGCGCTTTCTCCGCCGCTTTCTTTGGCTCGTGCGCGCCATCACTTTTCGCCCCACCTTTACCCGGCGCGCTCTTCTCCCCACGTCGCTCCAGCGCCTCCATTTCTTTCTTCTTACGCTTGCTTCGCTGCGTCGACGTCTCGCCTTCGAATCCCTCCTCCTCCTCCATCTCCTCCTCATCCTCTTCCTCTTCACTCGAATCCCCACCTCGATCAATCCGTCTCGCCAACGCATCAAATCCACCTTTTCGCGCGTAATCCGCCGCCGTATGCCCTTTCGCGCACTTCATTTTATAATTCGCCCCGGCGTACAACAACTCCTCGCACGACTCCGCGTACCCGCGCTCCGCCGCCATCATCAACGCCGTCTTCTCATCCCCTTGCCCATCCACGAAATCCATCGGTTCCTTCATTCGCGATCGTCGGCAGTTATCCAACAGCATCTGCACCGCCTTGTGCTTGTTGCCGAGCACCGCGAGCATGATCGCGGTGTGCCCATCGTCGTCTCTCGTGCCGGGGTTTTGCCCGCCGGCGCCGAGGCCCCAGCGCACGGTGTCGAGCTTGGCGTTGCGACAGGCGGTGAGGAATTGATCGCGTTTACTCGCCATGGGTGTTGGGCGCGAGCGGCGTTGGCGCGCGCGGTGAGGGGTGGGGAAGTGTGGGAGCTCAGGGTGATGGCGCGGCGCGTGGGTGCTTTCCGCGACGAGAGGCTGGAGGCGTGACGTACGCGTGACGTACGCGTGTCGTTACACTGGAAAAACGTGTGCGTGGTACTAAGTACCGTGTGCGTGCTAAGGGCTATGTAGTGCGTATGCGCGCGCTCGCGCGGCTTCTAATTGAGAAAAACAAAAATGTGGACGACGACGTCGACGCGACGCGTCAGTCGTTGGCGGTGGATTTCTCTTCGCCGACGGCTCGCGCGCCGACGAGGGTACTGAGTAATATCAATCCAGCTCCAATCGACGCTGATGGTGATAGCGTTTCACCGAGGAGAAAATAGGCAAAGACTGCGCCCCAGATGGGTTCGGTGGAGTACATCAACGTCGCCTCTTGCGACGCGATGAGCGTCACCGCGACGGTTTCGAGATAGATGCACCCGGCGGTGGAAATCGCGCCGATAAAAAACACGCTGGACCAAGACACGCTGGACCAGTCGCTGAAACCTAACACGGCTTGCATATCTCCGGCGTTATCGACGTAGTCGTACGCGAGCAAACCGCTGAAGCACGCGACGACGGTGAGCATTTGTAAGCACACCAATCCCATGGATTCTTTGTGCGCCAGGGGAGCGCCGTTGAAGATGCAATCGGTGCGGAAAATATGTGTACCGAACAACAATGCCGATCCAAGCGTGCATAGATCGCCGACGATTGTACCACTTTGCCCGCTGGCGACGTCGAGAGCGACGGACGCGACACCATCCGCCATCGACGCCGCCGTGCCGGCGACGACGTCCACATCCGCGTCGACGACGACGTCGATGAAGTCGCTCACGCCGTCAATTAAATCTCCTTGCGCGTTCGTCGCCGCCACCGTGTCAACCACACCAGGGATTGGAATGAGATTCTCCATCATCGCCAACCCCGCGACGGCGATGCCCGTCGCGCCCCACGTCGCCGACTTGACCTCGCGTCCCGCCAGCCCCGCCAGCATGGGCACGGTGATAATCGTAAACGAACTAATAAAACTCGCGCGAGCGGCATCGGTGTATTGCAACCCGATGTTTTGCAAGTAATACCCGAGCGAACACCACAACCCTAGTTCAAGTCCACCGCGAATCACCCGTTCGTCCCGCGCGGCGTACTTTAAAAACGGAGAAAACACCAACGCCCCGACGCCAAATCTCAACCACGCGAACACATCCGTCGACATGCTCTGCTGCGCAACCTTAACCAATGTAATATTCGCTCCATAAAAACACATAATCACAGCGAACAAAATCAACCCACGCGCGCGTTTACTCACCCCCATCGAGTCAATCTCTCGCGTCCACGTCTCATACGCCCGCTCCAGCGCGCGTCTCCGCCCGCGCGTCTCCGCCGCCCCGGCGCCCTCCGCGACATCCTCCACGAAATCATCCAAAAACGAACTCTCAATCACATCCGCATCATTCTTCATCATCCCTTCCGGTAAAGTCTCCAGCACATCAGACGGTATAAACTGTCGTCCGCTCGATCGTACCGACACCCGCGTCGCCCGCCGAATCCCCGCGCGTCGTCCTCGTTCGTCATCGTCGTCGTCGTAATCCTCCGACGACGGCTCCGGTCCTCGCCCACCCATCTTTCGCGACGACACCGACGACGCGCGCGTCATCACAACAACCCCACGTCGTCGCCGTCTCCATCGCCATCGCGCGCCCTCACCCCCACGCACGACGACGTATGCCCCGTCATCGTCCTCACCCAATGCGCCGACCACGCGATCGCGTCGCATCGACATCGATGTCGATGTCGTCGATGTCGTCGATGTCGTCGTCGATGTCGTCGTCGTCGCGCGCGCGAGGCGCCGCGCGTGCGCGTGATGGTCCACCGCACGCATCGTCGTCGCGCGCATCGCACGCATCGTCGGCGTCGGCGGCCCCATCGACCGACGGATGGATGGATGGATGGATGGATGCGCCGACGCGAAGTGGCGCGAAGGGACGCGCGATCGATGTCGATGTCGATGTCGATGTCGATGTCGATTCGACGACGACGTGGGGGGAGGGTGGGTTGGGTTGGGTGTAGTTTATATAGTTTTTTTTTTCGGTCGCGGTCGCGGTCGCGGTCGCGGTCGCGGTGACGACGACGCCACGACGGACCGCGTGTGTATGGGTATGTGTATGCAGTATGGGTACGCGCGGATGGTGTAATACACAATACACATATCTAAGGTGCGCGTGCGTGATGGTGTGTGGGGATGAGATTAGAGCGCGGCGGCGTCCATGGCGTCTTGCGCGCGCATGTGCTCGGTGAAGGAGACGAGGGCGTTGGCGGCGATGACGCCGCTGGCGGCGGCGGCGGGGACGCCGACGCCCGGGGCGACGCTATCGCCGACGCGGTACAAGCCTTTTATAGAGTTGATTTGCGGGCCAGGGAACATGGCTGGGGCGCGAATAGCGGCACCGTATGTGCCTTTGTGTCGCCTGAGCCATGATTTGTGCGTCGCCGGGGAGGCGATGAGTTCGAGGAGCACGCGGGCGCGGATGTCGGGCACCACGCGCTCGAGGGCGACGTACAACTTGTCGGAGGCTTCCTTCTTGCGGGCTTCGTACGCCGCCTTGTCCGTGGATTTGAGTTCTTCCCATCCCTCGAAAGGTTCCATCGTGTACGCGTGCACCGAGTGACATCCGGCGGGCGCCATGTTTGGCTCCCACACGCTCGCGATGGAAATCATGCACACGTTGCCCGGTTCAGAGATTGGTCGGGATTTATCCAGCACCACGACGTGATGACCGCCGGTGTGCGAGAAATCGAGCCCTTCGCCTTCGATACCGAGGTGCAAGTGCATGAAGGACTCGCTGTACGGCGTCGCCATGGCGTCGCGCTTTTGAGCCTCGGGCACGGCGCCGGGCGGAAGTAATTTGCCATACGTATCCCACACGCTCGCGTTGGAGAGCACAATCGGGGCGCGAATGTCACCCTTGCCGTTCGCTAAACGGACACCAACGGCGGCATCGTCTTCGATAATGATGTTCTCGACGTGCGACTTCAAACGCACTTGGCCGCCGTTTTTCACCAAGGCGCGTTCGAGCGCCTTGGCGATTTCCTCGGCGCCGCCGCGCGGAAACTCACTCACGCCTAAACTATCGCTCGCACCGAACACTGCGGCAAACTCTGCGCTTACCGTGCCGCTCGCATCGACGCCGCTCAATAAAAAACACTCTAAATCAGCTAAGTACCTCATCCACGGGTCGTTAATGTCTAAAAAATCGAGCAACTTGACCGTCGGCTGCGGGAGCACGCCTGAATACGGCCCGAGCCCAGCCATGGCTTTCATATACCGGCTCGCGATCACGAGCGCTACTTTCCAATCCGCACGCAACGCCGTGGTGGGTAAGCCACTGAGAGATTCGTACAAGCTGCGAATCTTGGGTACGGCGCGTTCGAGCTCGTCGGCGCCCGTCGGCGAAAAGCGACGCACTTCGCTCACCAGTGTCCCTAAATTCGCATGTCGTCTCAACCCCGGTACGTTGGGCTCGATATGAAACGTTCCGAGTGGATCGTATTTCACCGTTTCCAGCTCTTCTCCAAGCAATCGAAGCACCGCCGCGAGCGGGTTCAACGCGTTTGGTTTCGTGAGCCCGGCGAAAAAGCTCGGTCCAGTGTCAAACTTAAACTCCCCACGCTCGTGCTTGCGCGAAAACCCGTGCGCGGCGCCACCGACGGCGTAGTGTGATTCAACAACAATCACCTGCGAAACAAATCGCGCGCGCGCGCGTCGTCAGTACGAATCCTCGAGCACTAATCCACGCCGCGCGCGAGTCCCCATCGCATCGGAGTCACCACCCCCACGCGCCGCCCCTCACGCATCGCTGCGCCCCACCGTTCGCCCCACCCCGATCGCTCGCGCTCGCGCGCATCGTACCTTCTTTCCATAATACGCCAACATCGCCGCCGCGGTGAGTCCACCGATACCGCTCCCGACGACCACGACGTCCGCGTCATCGCCTCTCGTCACCGCCCGCGCGCGCGCGCATCGTCGCGCCTCCACCCGCGCGCGCGCGAGCGATCGACCGTCCACCGCCACCGCGCGATGTGCGCGCACGCGTTCCATCTCGCGCGCGCGAGTGTGCCGCGCGCCGGTCGTCGCGCCACGCCCAGAGCGCGCGCGAGAGAGAGGCGTGAAAAACACCCGCGTTTCGGCACCCCGCGAGAATAATCGTATCCCTCGTCGATCGCGATCGGCATTCTGCAGCGCACGCGACGCCACCGACTTCGCGTTTCGCCTCGCGAACAGACGTTGACATTTTTGTTGCATTCATCCCGCGCGCACGACGATGAGTTCTTGCACCGCACGAGCGGTGTTCGCGGCGAACGCGCGCGCGCTGACGCGTCAGTACCCTCGCGGGGCGCGATCGACGACGACGCGCGGTGCGCGAACGATCCGCGCCGCGAGCGAAGGGGATATTCGCCGCGCGCAAGAAACGAAACAGGTTCTCGAGCGCACGACGGAGATTTCTAGCGCGAGCGAGCTCGACGCGGCGTTGGCGCTCGCTGGGGACAATCTCGTGATGCTCGCGATCGAATCCGACGAGGAATGCTTCGCGGGTGAGACCGCGTGGAGCGGTGACGACGCTAAGATGTACTCGTGCAAGCAATTGAGTGCGTCTTTGGCGCGCATCGCTCGCGAGGCGAACGACGTGACGTTTTTGAAGCTTGAGGTGGTTGGGAACGAAAGCGCGCGCACGTTGGCCAAGGATTTGGGCGCGCACGCGTTCCCGACGTACCAGTACTACAAGCACGGTGAATTGGTGTGGGAACACGTCGGTGCGGGTGCTGGTTCGCACGAAAAGATTGCCGAGGGCGTGTTGTTCTATGGTGATTCCGGTGCGGGCGGTATGAAGGCGTCTGAGTACATCACCGAAGTCGCCTCGGCGGGGGAGCTCGAAGATTTTTTGGCGCTGTGCGCGCCGGAACAAAACGGCTTGAGCGTGCCGTGCGAAAAGCAACTCGCTATCTTGGACGTGTCTGTCGAGAAGAACGCCCCGGTCGGGTGCTTGCACATCTTCCCGGCGATCATCTCATTGGCGAAGAATACTGCCGGCGCCACGCGCTGGGCTCGCCTCTTGGGCGACACCTCGGCGGAATCCAAGGCGTTGATGCAGTCCCTCAATGTGACGGAAGTCCCCACGTTTGTGTTCTACGCTGACGGTAAGGAAGTCCAACGATACACTGGTGCCGACCGCTTGGTGCTCATGAACAAGGTTTTGGAGTTCCAAAAATCCAACGGCGTGCGTCTTCCCGAACGCGCCCCCCGCAAGCGCATGTCCACCGCCGAGGCTAAGGAAATCGCGCGCGCCGCTCGCGAACGCGACCGCGCCGCCGGCCGCCGCTCTGGCTGGTAAGCAACGCACACGCTGGCTTATCACCATTTACGCTTGTTTTCCATGTATGTCACCGATAGTCCCGATCCGATAAATTTGAGCGCACACTTTAATAAATATCTCAAATACGCGCGTATTCTGTCTTTTTCATCTCGTCGAATTACAAGCGCGCGGGGAAATATCTAGTTGCGGCATCCGACTTGCAGGCGCGTCTCCCCCTTCAACGTCGGGTTCGCGCACAATCGCTTCACATCCTCGTTACCAACGAGCGCTTCGGTGAAATCCGCATCGGTTAAATCAGTATTCTCAAAGCTCACCCCGGTGATGACGGCGTTCGTGAAATTCGTCCCAATCATATCGCTCCCATCGAACGTCGCGCGATCAATCACCGCATTGGTGAAATTCGCCCCAGAAAAGTTCGCATCCGGTGCATACACCTTACTCATCACCGTCTCCGTCATATTCGTCCCTTTCGCCGACGTATTCACCATCAACGCGCCGCTCAACGTCTTCCCGCTCAAATCCTTGCCGTCGTACGAGCACTTTCTGAGATCCAACGCCTTATCGCTCACCGCGTTCGCCTGCCCGATGGTGTTCCCAACGAACGCGCGCTCACAACGGTTAGGATCAGTATCGATCGGCGGCAAGCGCATCTCCGCGCGCGCCGAGAACGGCGCCGCGGCGAGCGCGAACGCCGCCAGCGCCCCGACCGCGAGAGGGCGCCACGCCACCGCGTCGTCGTCGGCGTTCGACGCCGCGGCGCGCGTCACGGCGACAGGTGCGCGGCGCGTGGTCGCGCGGCGCGTCGGCATCGTCGTCGTCGTCATCCCGTGCGTCTGCGTGGTCATCATCATCATCGTCGTCGTCGTCGTCGTCCGTCGTCCGTCGTCGAGTGACGACGTCGACGCTGCGCGCACCTCGATCGATCGCATGGATGGTCTCGATCGATGCGCGCATCGATGGCGCGAGACCATCCATCGATGGAGATATCGATCGACGGTACCTGTTCCATCGATCGAGGCATGGCGTCCACGAGCCGCGGGGCCGCGCCGTCGTCGTCGTCGTCGTCGTCGTCGTCGTCGTCGTCGTCGTCGTCGTCGGTCGTCGCGGGAGACGATGGCGACTGGCGTCTATGCGTCGCGTTCGCGCTCGACGCGCGCGTCGTCGCGGCGTCGGCGTCGGTGGTGGTGTGCGGTGCGGCGGTGGCCGTTCGAACGTCTTCATCGTCGTCGTCTTCATCGGCGTCGGCGGCGTCGCGCTATACGTCGCTAGGTGTGGTAATACAATGCGCCTAAACGCTATCGCCGTCGTCGTCGTCCTCCTCCTCCTCCTCCTCGGTCGCGATCGTTTAGCAATACACGCACGGTTTCACGCGCGGATCGTTGTCGAGCGCCGTGGCGTACGCCGACATCGCGCTCGAATGCAGCGCCGCCGCGGCGGATCGATCGGCGGCGGGCGACCACTCGCTCACGGGGGCCCAGTTGGGTTTGACGTACGTCACCGCGGCGTCGACGCGTCGCGCGAGCGCGGCGAGCGCGAGGAGCGCGAATGCGAGGGCGGTGCGGGGCGTCATTGAGTGACGCGTGCGCGCGACGCGACGGTTTGGTGGCGTCGTTCGCGTCGATCGACGGCGAGTACACGGCGTGGGGCGCGGCGCGCGGGGCGAGCGCGCGAGACGACAGCGTCGCGGGGTGCGGTGGTGGCGAGAGAGTGCGACGCGGCGGGTTGGATTGCGATTCAATCAATCGTCATGGCGCCGCGCGAGGAGGGACAGATTTCGGACGATGCGCGCGACGGTGAGGACGATATGGACGTGGGTAAGGGTAGGCGAAAGGTACGTTGTGATGGTCATCGTGTTCGTTCGTTCGTTCGTTCGTTCGTTCGCTCGCTCGCTCGTTCGCGTGAGAGAGAGACCGAGACTGACGTACGTCCGACGGCGTCTGACGTCCGACGGCGCGCGCGCAGGGACGCGGATACGACCGCTCACGCTCAACGCACGAGCGCGACTACGCCAAAGGTGAGTACGAAACAGTCGACGGCGATGACACCGGCGGGAGCGCGAACGATCCCGTGCGTTCGGTCGAGGGATGGATCATCGTCGTCGGCGGCGTGCACGAAGAGGCGCAAGAGGACGACGTCCACGACGCCTTCGCGGACTTTGGCGACATCAAAAACCTCCACCTAAACCTCGACCGACGCACTGGTTTCGTCAAAGGATACGCATTCATAGAATACGCCGAAAAGAAGGAGGCACAGGCGGCGATTGATGCCATGAACGGCGTCGAATTATTAGACGCGCCGCTCTCCGTCGCGTGGGCCTTCATCCGCGGCGCGACTCGACGTCGCTAGCGCGCGCCTCATCTCCACCTCACCGGCCGCGCATGTTCCCACACACATATCACCTAGTCGCTCATTTTTGTCACACAACACATAGCCAACATCCAATCGTTCCACGTCGTCGTCATCGTCGGTTCGCGTTCGCGTTCGCGTTCGGCGCCCATCATGCACCACAATGACGGATGTCATTTGCATTTGAACTTTCGCAGCTGTCGCGCGCGACGATGCGCGCAGAACACCCGTCACACGTCCGCGCGCCGCACGCGAACACACATACGCACACAACATAACACAACAGCAATGTTCGAAGCTCGCTTAAACCAAGGCTCCATCCTTAAAAAAGTCCTCGACTCGGTCAAAGATCTCGTCACCGATGCGAACTTTGAGGCGGACCCGATGGATGGGTTTAAACTCCAAGCCATGGATTCGTCCCACGTCTCGCTCGTGTCGTTGAAGTTGCACTCCGATGGGTTCGCACACTTTCGATGCGATCGTCCGTTGACGATGGGGATGAATCTGGCGAATATGGTGCGTCGCGCTTCGCGTGTTTGGGTGCATGATGATTGATGATGCGGATGGTTCGCGGACGATGCGATGGTGGCGATCGCGCGCGTTCGGGGCGTCGTGCGCGCGTTCGAGCGCGCCACGGGTGGGGCATGGGCGGGGGATATATGCGCGGGAAATGTGTGCGCGGTTTGGCGCGTGCGGAGCGCCGCGGTGGCGGTCGCGACGGGCGGTAGAGTCTCGCGAGGTGCTACAGCGACAGGTGGGACTAACAAACTGTTTTTGAACGACGCGCGTCGCGTCGTCGACGCTTTCGAACGCATGTAGGCTAAGATGTTGAAGTGCGCTGGTAACGAAGATGCGATTACCATGAAGGCGGATGATGCTGGTGATGTTGTGACGTTCATGTTCGAGTCTCCGGGTGAGTATTGATACGATTTCGCGACGTGGCCAGGCGGCGATTTCAAACGCGCGCGCGAGCTTGAGCGACCGAGGCAACTAACCGTGAATGTACTACGACGTCGATGCGCGCGCGAAACAGGTCAAGATAAGATTTCTGACTTTGAGCTGAAGCTCATGGATATCGACAGCGAGCACTTGGGTATCCCTGAAACGGATTACGAGGCGACTATCAAGATGCCGTCCGCGGAATTTCAACGCATCTGCCGAGACTTGGCTTCCATCGGCGACACCGTGACCATCGCTGTGACCAAGGATGGCGTCAAGTTCACGACGACTGGTGACATTGGTGACGCTAACATTACTTTGCGTCAAAATGCTGATGACGAAAAGGAGAAGAACATTTCCATTGAACTCAGCGCACCAGTGACGCTGACGTTTGCCCTTCGCTACTTGAACTCTTTCACCAAGGCGACGCCGTTGAGCGACCAAGTGATGATCCGCTTGAGCGCGCAGTTGCCGATCGTCGTCCAGTACGTCATTGAGTCTGTTGGTTACGTTGCCTACTTCCTTGCGCCTAAGATTGAGGACGAAGAGTAAGCACTTTGCCCGGGTACACTTTAGAAGAGACGTTTTTTAGCCGGTCGTGAATGTATTAATCAAAAGAGAGATTGCAAATCAAATTGTTGAGCGCTATCGATACCGGTACATCAACATGACAAACAATGAACTAAAACTACACACTATACTTCAGGTTAGCGGCGCCACAGGGCGTCAGCGATGCGCGCGGCATCCACAGACATTGGCACGTTGTGCACGCGCGCGACGTCTGCGCCGCCATTAACGGCGCCCACGAGCGCGGCTACTGATGCTACATCTCTATCAGACGCTTCGGCTTGACCCGTCAACTCACCTAAAAAACGTTTACGTGATGCTCCTATGAGCATGGGCGCGTGCACCACGGCTCCTCCAAGGGGTGCTAAACGACTTCTCACGCGAGGTAAATCGCGCAATAATTCCACATTCGCCCGCCCCGTCTTGGCAAATCCAATACCAGGATCAATCCACAAACGCCAAGGCTCGATACCTTCCTCAATGCATTTTCGTGCAGTGGCAAGCAAACCATCACCGACTTCGTCGCATACGTGCCCATTGTACGATGTATTCGATATGCTCTGCATATTGCTCGGGTCGCCTCGAACGTGCATCACGACGTACGGCAGCGGCTGCTTCAAAGCCGCAACCGTCGGCAACATCTTCGGATCCCATGATCCACCACTGACATCATTTATAATATTGGCACCAGCTTCCGCGGCTGCGCTTGCCACGTCGCCGTAAAAGGTGTCAATGGATATAAACACGTCGTCCCTTTCGGCGAATTCTTTCGCCAAAGCGCGAACAACTGGAATCACCCTCATGGTTTCTTCTTCCGGGCTCACGCGCGTTGCCCCAGGGCGGGTCGACTGACCACCGACATCTATGATTGTCGCTCCTGCGGCGACCATCGCTCGCGCATGATTGACTGCAGCGTCCACACTCGCGCTAAATTTCCCGCCGTCGCTAAACGAGTCGGGCGTGATATTTAATATCCCCATTACCGCCGTCGACGCGCCCCAACTCCACAACTTATTTTTCAAAGGCATTACGCGCACTATATCTTCTTCCTCCATCGCTCGCGATTCGCCCATGAGTCGCCAATGTTCTCTAGCGTGCCTCAACCCGACGCTCGTCGCATCCGCCGTCGTCGCCGCGCCCTCCAAGTCTGCCAAAGGCGCCAGCACGAACGCGCGCTCGGCGTATCGCGGGTGGGGAATGGTTAACCTATCGCACAAATGTGCGCCAGATGCGTGGAATAATATATCCAAATCCATTGGTCGTGGACCGTACCGTCGACCCGTAAAGTCGCGCCCCGCCGCCGCTTCGAGACGTTTCAACCCATCCAAGAGCGTGAGCGCATCGCGAGCCACCTCTGTAGGAAACGAACCCACACACGCAGCGTTTAGAAACTTCCCTTGGTCCGTGACGTACGCCGGTGGAGTCTCGTACAGGGACGAATGCGCGTGGAGCTCGAACCCGAGGTCGCGTCGCAGTCGCGCGAGCGCGTCTCTAAACAACCCCACGCGGTCGCCCTCGTTCGATCCAAGCGCGAGCACGACGCGCGTTCTATCGCTCAACGAGCTCGTCGTCGTCGACGCCGCTATCGTCGCAAAGCGGCGCGCGCGTGTGAACATGAAGAGAGGCTAATTGTGCTGCGCGTGGTATTGTACAAGTGTCGTGCTACTGCCTATTTTTTTGTTTCATCCGGTGAATCACCCGCGAACGCCTTGCCTTTCAACGCCGGCACTGGATCTTCGTTCTTGGGATAATCACCATAACAATATTTCGCCGCGGTCACGTAGGTGTTCTCATGAAACGTCACGCTCGGCTGCGTGCGGCAACGATTCGCGCAATACGCGAAGGCGTCAGAAAAATACCCCGTCACCACTTGATTCCTTCCCCTGGCGTGCGCCCCCATCGCCTTATGCACATCATGCGATGGTCCTTGACAACACGACACACACGCGTCGTATGCGGAACAGCATCGCGTGCTCGCGGCGTCGCATCCTTCGCACGCGAAACGCGTAGACGTCTCGGGACAACATCCCGTGGACCAATCCGCGTCGTACCACGCACACGTCGCCCCGCGATCGTCCGCGATGCGCGTTGCATCGACGTGCGTCGTCGAGCACGCCGACGATTTGACCGGTTCCGACGCAATCGCCTCCGAAGACGTCGTAGAATCAGCGTCTGGAAACTCACGCGCGCGAGCCCCGCGCCCCGCGCCGGTCGCGGCGATCACCGCCACGAACGCCGCCGCCAACGCGCGCGACGCGGACACCGACGCATTCGTGCGCCGCATCGTCCGCGCGCGCATCGCTCGCACACGCGCGTCGACGCGCGTCGGCGTGTGTGGATTACGCGCCGAAAAAGTCGCGTTGCCGCACACGGCGACGCACGGGCGCACGCACGGGCGCACGCACGGACGCACGGCAGGCGACGAGCGCACGATAGACGCGATGTCCACGGACGCGAGCGAGGTCACGGCGGCGATGGCGGCGGCGACGGTGAACGACGACGGCGCCGATGCGAACCCGGTGCACGAACCTAGCGGGTTGACGCTGAACGTGCGACACGAACTCGCGTTGTCGATCGCGGAGGAATGCATTCAAGCGGATGAGTTGCGACGATTACTGGAGAAGAAGCCCATGCCGGTGTGCTACGATGGGTTCGAGCCGTCTGGGCGCATGCACATCGCGCAAGGGGTGATGAAGGCGTTGAATGTGAACAAGTTGACGAAAATTGGGTGCCACTTTAAGTTTTGGGTGGCGGATTGGTTCGCGTTGATGAATAATAAGATGGGTGGGGATTTGAAGAAGATTCAAAAAGTTGGTCAGTACATGGTTGAGGTGTGGAAGGCGATCGGGATGGATTTGGAAAACGTGGAGTTTGTGTGGAGCAGCGAAGAGATTAACAAAAAGGCGCACGAATATTGGCCCTTGGTGCTCGACATCGCGCGTAAGAATAAGCTTTCGCGCATTTTGCGTTGCTCACAAATCATGGGACGCTCCGAATCTGATGAATTAGCGGCGTCGCAGATCTTCTACCCGTGCATGCAGTGCGCGGATATCTTCTTCTTGGGCGCCGACATTTGCCAACTTGGCATGGACCAACGCAAAGTGAACATGCTCGCGCGCGAATACTGCGATGACATCAAGAGAAAGAACAAACCGATTATTCTATCTCACCACATGCTCATGGGCTTGAAGCAAGGGCAGGAAAAGATGTCCAAGTCTGACCCTGACTCGGCTATTTTCATGGAGGATAGCGAACAAGAAGTCAACACGAAGATTAAAAAGGCCTACTGCCCGGAGAAGGAGATCGCTGGCAACCCGTGCATGGAGTACATCAAGTACATCATCATGCCTTGGCACGGAAACTTTGTGTTGAAGCGCAAGGAAGAGAACGGCGGTGACAAGACGTATGAAAACTACGAAGAGCTCGAGGCTGACTACGTGAGCGGCGACGTGCACCCGGGTGACTTGAAGCCGTCCTTGGCCGCCATGCTTAACGTCATTCTTCAACCAGTGCGCGATCACTTCAAGAACAATGCCGAAGCCAAGGCTTTGCTCGCGCAAATCAAGTCATTCAAGGTGACCAAGTAAAAAAACAAGCCCTCAGTAGCAAGGCGAGGGAGACGACGAACAATATACATTTGTTGTAATTGAAAGCGTAACGTGACTGATTATTGAGTGTTATTGCAAGGAAGTACTACAGTTTTACACGTGGCACGCGAGCATCCAAGCGACTCCTTTTCTTATTGCTGAATGTCTTCTGGCTCCAAGCCAAAAAGTTTTTCGCATCCGACCTCTTATATGGCACGCGCGTATCCAAGCGATTCCTTTTCGTACTGATTAATTTACGCGGGCTCCAAGCCAAAAAGTTTTTCGCATCCGACCTCTTGTATGGCACGCGAGTATCCAAGCGATTCCGTTTCGTATTGTTGAATTTCGAATCGCTCCAAGCCAAAAAGTTTTTCGCATCCGACCTCTTGTATGGCACGCGAGTATCCAAGCGACTCCTTTTCGTATTGCTGAATGTCTTCTGGCTCCAAGCCAAAAAGTTTTTCGCATCCGACCTCTTGTATGGCACGCGAGTATCCAAGCGATTCCATTTCGTATTGTTGAATTTCGAATCGCTCCAAGCCAAAAAGTTTGTCGCATCCGACCTCTTATATGGCACGCGAGTATCCAAGCGACTCCTTTTCGTACCGTCGAATTTACGCGGGCTCCAAGCCAAAAAGTTTTTCGCGCCCGACCTCTTGTATGGCACGCGAGTATCCAAGCGATTCCTTTTCGTATTGCTGAATTTCAAATCGCTCCAAGCCAAAAAGTTTTTCGCGCCCGACCTCTTATATGGCACGCGAGTATCCAAGCGACTCCTTTTCGTACTGCTGAATTTCAAATCGCTCCAAGCCAAAAAGTTTTTCGCGCCCGACCTCTTGTATGGCACGCGAGTATCCAAGCGACTCCTTTTCGTATTGCTGAATTTACGCGGGCTCCAAGCCAAAAAGTTTTTCGCATCCGACCTCTTGTATGGCACGCGAGTATCCAAGCGACTCTTTTTCGTACTGCTGAATTTCAAATCGCTCCAAGCCAAAAAGTTTTTCGCGCCCGACCTCTTGTATGGCACGCGAGTATCCAAGCGACTCCTTTTCGTATTGCTGAATTTACGCGGGCTCCAAGCCAAAAAGTTTTTCGCATCCGACCTCTTGTATGGCACGCGAGTATCCAAGCGACTCTTTTTCGTACTGATGAATTTGGACGAATGCCAGGCTAGAAAATTACCA
>Ga0255765_1000073_pt1 | contig 114250 bp, 99 predicted proteins | sample 041ome_8_FD_179965 | JGI IMG/M metagenome (GOLD analysis project Ga0255765, IMG submission 179965) | Coastal salt marsh microbial communities from the Groves Creek Marsh, Skidaway Island, Georgia - 041407BS metaG (version 2) | ecosystem: Environmental > Aquatic > Marine > Intertidal zone > Salt...
CCTCTGGTCTCAACAGAAGGCTTGTGCTGCTCAACAGTCAGGTCGATTAGCAGAAGAGATTGTGCCTGTAAGTATTCCGCGCAGAAAGCAAGAAGCATTGATTTTCGAACACGATGAATTCATTAAAGGGAATTCTACTATGGAGGCATTGTCTGGATTACGGGCAGCTTTCAAAAAAGAAGGCGGCAGTGTAACTGCTGGAAATGCTTCTGGATTGAACGATGGCGCTGCTGCAATGCTCATAGCCAGTGAAGATGGATTGAAGAAACATAACCTTACGCCAAAAGCACGCATTGTATCATCCGGAGTTTCGGGTGTTGAACCACGCATCATGGGAATAGGTCCAGTTGAAGCTTCGAAATTGGCGTTAAAGCGAGCCGGGTTAACCATGGACGATATGGATATTCTAGAGTTCAATGAGGCATTCGCAGTTCAAACCTTGTCGTGCACACGCCAATTGGGAGTGGACGATGACGATGAACGAATCAATCCAAATGGCGGAGCCATCGCCATAGGTCACCCACTCGGAATGACAGGGTCACGCATACTTCAATCTGCGGCCATTGAGTTACACAAACAACAGCGGGAATATGCCTTGGTAGCCATGTGCATAGGAGTGGGACAGGGATATGCGACAATAATTGAACGGGTATAATGACGCACCACTCGGGATTCGTAAATATTATTGGTAACCCAAACGTGGGTAAATCCTCTCTCTTGAATGCTTTGATCGGGGAGAAACTAGCCATCATCAATCCAAAAGCGCAAACGACCAGACATCGAATATTTGGTATCTATAATGATGCGGAATATCAAATTGTGTTTTCGGATACTCCTGGTGTGATCAAGCCGGCCTACAAAATGCAAGAGAGCATGATGGGCTTTGTGAAAGAAGCACTGGTTGATGCAGATGTTTTTCTCTTTATGGCTGAATTAGGCGATCGCGATTTCAAGGATGAACGGGTGATCGAGAAACTTCAAGCATCTGATACACCCCTAATCGTAGCCATCAATAAAATCGATACGGGTGATCAAGAGCTATTAGATTCGGATATGGCCTATTGGTCGGAAATGTTCCCAAAAGCGAAGAAGGTTTTCCCTCTTTCAGTCACGGAGAAGTTCAATATTCCAGAGTTGTTTCGAATCATTCAAGCGCTTATTCCTGAAGGTCCAGAATGGTATCCGAAAGACCAGCTCACAGATAAAAATGAGCGCTTCATTGTATCTGAAATCATCCGCGAAAAAATCCTAACCCTGTATAAGCAAGAGATTCCATATTCGGTGCAGATAGAAGTAGAAGGCTTTCAGGAGCAAGAAGACATCATTCGAATTCGTGCCATCATCATCGTGGCGAGAGACACACAAAAGAGCATCATCATTGGAAAGGGTGGGTCCATGATCAAACGAGTAGGAACGGATGCCCGAAAAGACATGGAACGCTTTTTCGGGAAGAAAATATTCTTAGAAACCTTTGTGAAGGTGGATAAGGATTGGCGGGATGATGACCGCAAATTGAGAAAATACGGCTACTGATCAACGGATTGGTAATACCGCCTTACAATTTCTAAACTCCTTATTGCCAGCCACTGCGTTTTCTAATCGCACCGAAAATTCGATTTCTGCTATGCTGTAAGAAAACATTTGCCCAGTGAGAGGATCCACATAGTCATTTTGAATATCGATGATTTTGTAGGATGTCCAATCGGGTTGTTCCACGATTTCCGAGCGAAATAGATTACCCATTTCATCAGCATATACTATTTCAACCGTTCCTAGGTCTTGACCAGGAGTGAAAGGTGGAGTGAAGATTGTGGTTTCTACTTCGTATGAGAAGTTGATGTTGCATGCTGCGCTGCTATCCACCACTTGGTTTCTAACATTTTGTGCCCTGCATCCGTTGCCGTCCACTGCAAGCAACACTGTCTCAATACCATCCGCAGGTACCGAGTTGAATTGATAATTCACTTCTTGAGAAGAGGCCGTTGGTCCACTTTCAAAACTCCAAGCATAGCTGAACGCGGTGCTGCCTTCTGCCATTGCTTCAAACAATTGATGGCTCAATCCACCCAACTGTTTGGTGGTAATTTGGGCGCTGCATCCATGATGCGGGAGATAGACGAAATCTTCAATTTGAGTGATGCAACCTCCAACATGGGTAGAGGTTAATTGAACGTGAATACTCGAAGGATCGTTTTGGTCCCTTTCCAAAGTCAATGGTTCCGAACCATTCGTAATGTATGTTTCAGAAGAGTCAATAACCCACTCGCAGCTTATCAAATTGGTATTCGCTTCTGGCGTTAATTCTATGGAATAAATATCAACCGGAATTGGCATGTGAAGAAATCGATATGGATACGCCTTAGTCTCCACACTCTCTTGGTATTGCTCGGTTCCGCGAAGTGTAATCTGTAAATAAGGGCCGCAACTTTCTGCTTCGCAACTTGCGTCTTTCAATGTACTGGTGAAGCCGTAAACATCATTGCCTAGGCTCCGAATGCTGCCCTCAGCAAGAAATGTTTCTCCATCGGATTGCCAATCGATCATTTCTGCATTCAATTGCCCTTGTACGAAAAACACTGGTTCATTAGAACCAGCGGGTTCTGGCAACTCGTATGGATCGCATTGCGTGAGCAGGAAAAGTCCTGTCACTGCTAGAAGAATATTTTTGAATCGATTCATATTATCGAATGTTAAGTTTTAGGTAAGCCTGGATTTCAAGTAAGCGAATGGCTTTGTAATCCACATTGAGTGAATTTGTAACCCCATAAGCTCCTCGAATTCCAATAAACGTATCGTCCATTATTTGGTACTGAGCGTCTACCACAGCATTCAAGCCGGTTCTGTTGTAACGATCCCATTGAAAATAGCCTTCAGTAGTTTCTACAGGTGTGGATGTTTCCGTATTCTCAACTACTTGTTCAGTGGTGTTTTTCAACCCACACAAGATCCAAGGTTGCAAGCCTCCTCCAACATAGAAACGCTTCATGCGATAATGTGCCATTAAGGTCGCATTGAATCGAATGAGTTCCGTGGTGGTTACCACATATTCGTTTTGAAATCTTTTGAACCCATATGCGGTTTCTCCTGATATCATCGCAGTATCTCCAACATGAAGTCTTGATCCATTTAACTCTCCGCTTAGTATCAGATGGTGTTTAATTTGCCTCATGTATCCAATTCCAACAGTTTGCCCAAAACCAGAGTATGGAGTGAAGGAATCGAAGGATTTGTTCACCCCCGCCTTGATGTAAATCGAGGGTAAATACTCGGTCTTCGCTGTTATTGGCTTGGAATCAACGTTCAATAAAGTTCCGGCAGAGTCAAATCTCGAAAGATGAGCCAAAGGCATTTTTCGAATGTCCAGTCTTTCATCAGTCGCGATAATTGGTTTTGCTCCATTGTTTACAATAGCTGTTTTAGATGCAAAGTCGTCCTGCTCAACTATGATGATTTCATTGTTGGTCGATGTGGGTTCCATTTGCATAGGGCCATCATCCCGATCTTCCACTTCTTCTGATAGATTTACAGCATAATTTGCGTTGTTTGAGGTAAGAAGATTGTCATCTAATTGTTCGGTCTTATCATCGATTGCGTTGACCAAGGCTTTATTGCTTGAAACGTTGGAAATAGCAGTGGACTTAACAGGGCTTGTATCAACCGATTCATCATCCACATCTGCTAAATCGGAAGCTTTATAGAATTTGGATTGTTCGGATTCTTTTTTCGAATCATTTAGTGATTCACTTTCCCATAAATGCTGGCTGTCGCACTGGGCAATAATGTTGAGGGCTTCGAAACTCGTATTTGAATTTCGAGGCTGATAAATCTCCACTTGGAATGAGGTGAATGCCAACCAAGACGCCAATCCGGCCGCAATGAATATTGCAGGAATCCACGTCCAAAAAGCAAAACCAAGAGGCTTCCGTTTGTCCAATAGCATTTCCATTTGCCCCCATGCTCCCATATCCACAGGAATTTGCTCAGCCGCAAAAGCCTCTTGGAACATGCTTTTTAAATTATCATTGGATCCACTCATAGTAAATCTTGTTTTTCAGTTTCGAAGGTGATTTTCACCAACTCTTGTAATTTTTTTCTTGCGAAATGAACATGCCATCTGCAGGTCGATTCCGTTACACCAAGCATTTCTGATACTTCTGTATAATCATATCCATCAAGCACACAGAGGTTAAAAACCTGCTGACTGATTGGTGGTAATGTGTGTATCAATGCGCGCAGTGATTCTGCATTCATTTCTGCTTCTCCAAGGTTCACACTTGTCATTTGTGATTCCCAATAGCTTTCGTTCATGTCTCGCGTGTCGAAATGATCTCTCTTCGATTTTGACCTACGATAATCATCGATAGCCGTGTTGATCGTGATCCGCTTGACCCAGTGTTCAAAGCCAAGTTCTGATCGATACGTTTCAATTTTATCGCAGACTTTTAAAAATGCCTGATTAACCAGTGCTTTGGCGTCATCCGTGTTGGATAGATAACGCAGACATATTTGCATCATCATTCCATAACACTCCTTATACAGCTCAAATTGTGCTTTGCGCTCGTTCTTTATACAACGTTCTATGAGTGCCGATGTGACTGCCATAAAAAATAGAAAAGGAGGATTCACAAATAGGTGAATCCTCCCGTTCAAGTTAATCTATTGTTAGTGGTTCAATCACTTCATGATGATTGATTGATGGGCAGCGAAGTTTTCACCATTCATCTCGAGTATGTATGATCCAGAAGCTAGGTTGCTTAAGTCCAGGGCAATGTTTTGAGATTGATTCGCAGTATTAATTGTCATCACTCTCTCTCCCAATAGGCTTAATACATTCACAGCACTTACTTCCATTGTTCCTGATTGGATGGTGATTAAGCCATCTGTTGGGTTTGGATATACATTGAAACCTGAAACACTCATTTCATTCAACCCAGTCGGTGCAATGGGCTTTATGATAGATCCAATGACCTCAAAGTCTCGATTTGTTGATTCAAAGGTTTCTTCACTTAAGGTAACCTGATGTGGATAAGCAGTTTTATTCAATACATCCGCATATACCTCATATGTGCCAAGGGCAAGATTCGACAGTTCATAAGCGCCATTTGCATCGGTACGATCGAATGCCGCAACAGTTCCATCCTCGTTATAAGCAACAACATAGGCTCCAATTACAGGGTCGCCCTCACCACGATTAGCGCCTTGAGAAATTAGACCACCGATGAATCCAGCACCACCAGAATTTGTTCCAGCAATCATTTCGATATCAACGCTGTAGTTGCTTGCGTTATTAACGACTATGGCAGTTGCACCACTCCAAAGCGCTGCACTATCGTAGTATGTTGGTAAAAATGCGGTGTAGTAGATGTGGCTCGTATCTAATGCAGCCTTCACATAATATGTTCCATTGCACACATTGCTGAACATGTAGAGTCCAGTTGCATCAGTAGTTGAACTGTCAACCGCGGAAAGGGATCCACTGTCTTCTTGAATGAGATAAACTCTGGTGTCATCCCCTTGATCCACAATACCTGATAAGAAATAACAGCTTGCCACATATGCGTTAACTGTAACGCTCGTAGATGAAGTACATCCCGTCAATGTGTCTTCCACAGTTACGCTATACGTTCCTGGGCAAAGACCGGTTAGCACAGTTGAATTCGAACCGTTGCTCCAAGTATAGTAAAGTGCGTTACCAGTAGCTGATACACTCGCAGTTCCGTTGCAACAGCTGGCGCATGTTTCGTTGTTAGCACTGGCCGTAATTGAAGGGCCGTTAGTGATAGTCACTAAAACTGAGTCAGATCCGCTACAACCGCTTGAATCGGTAACAGTAACACCATACATTCCTGATTGAGTCACTGCAATAGTTGATGTGGTCGCACCATTACTCCATAGATAAGTGTTCACTCCAAAGTTTAATGTTGCGTCCAACATTATTGAATCTCCAGCGCAGGCATTGACATTTCCGCCTAGGTTAACATTCAAGTTTGAACCTGAATTATATACGCTATCGCCAGCAAATGCAGTGTCTCCGTTGCTGTCAAAAATTGAAACACTATATGCACCTGTACATAATCCAGTAATAACTTGGGATGTATCGCCATTAGACCAGTAGTAGAAATATGGGCCAACACCGCCAGAAACAGATGCTGTTGCCGTTCCATTGCAATTGCCACATGATTCGCTAGTGGTTGAGACAGATCCGGATAGGTTACCCCCACCAGAGCCAGTAATGGTAATGCTATCACAAAATGTGTCGCTGCATGACCATGCTGAATCATAAAGTGTTACGCATATGGAATATGTACCAGGAGTATTGTACACAACCGTTGCAGTATCGGTTACATATAATGATTGTGTACTTGGACTTCCGCCTGGAGCATCCCAAACATTGTATGAGATGCTACTCGAAGAGTCATAAGGAATTAAGGTTACAGTATCGCCAGATACGCTTGCCGTATAGCCGATGCTGCATTGCGACCATCCCACGGATGTGATCAATGCTAAAGTTAAAGTGAATAAAATTTGTTTCATTTCGGTTTTGATTTGTTGATTTCAAACCCCTACACGATGTTACTTTGGTTTGTGTTGGGGACATGCTAAATTAATTTTTAAAACGGCCTCGTAAACAAAGCTACTTTTGCAGTTCTTATGGCAATTGTAGCAATCATCGGAAGGCCTAATGTGGGCAAGTCAACATTCTTTAATCGACTCATTGGTAGACGACAAGCCATCGTAGACGAATTCTCAGGAGTAACACGCGACCGACATTATGGAACCAGCGATTGGGGTGGACGAGAATTCACCATTGTTGATACGGGAGGATTTGTGAAAGAAACCGATGATCGGTTTGAGAAAGAGATCGCCAAGCAGGTGGATATTGCAATGGATGAGGCAACACTTATCCTCTTTGTAGTTGATGCTCAAAATGGGATCAGCGAGCTAGATCGTGATGTTGCGCATAAATTGAGATCAAGCCCGAAACCGGTACTTCTATGCGCTAATAAAATTGATAATCCAAACAAAGAACCTGATAGCTACGAGTTCTATGAGCTAGGATTTGAAGAAATTTTCCCGATATCGGCTATAAATGGTGGTGGAACGGGTGATCTTTTAGATCGGGTTATCGAATTATTGCCTGTTGAAGAGGAGCCGGAAGAATCAGATTTACCAAGGATAAGCGTGGTTGGCCGACCAAATGCAGGAAAATCATCTTTCGTCAATGCCTTACTTGGCGTAGATAGGAATATTGTTACCGAAGTCGCAGGGACGACTCGGGATAGTATTGATACTCATTACAATGCATACGGGTTTGAGTTCACGCTAGTAGATACCGCAGGAATTCGAAAGAAGGCCAAAGTGCATGAAGATCTGGAATTTTACTCCGTAATGCGCGCCATTAAGTCGATCGAAAATTCAGATGTCTGTATTTTGATGATTGATGCCGAAGCGGGGATTGGTCAGCAGGATCTCAACATTTTCGGTCTCATTGAGAAAAATCGCAAGGGAGTAGTCATCCTTGTGAATAAATGGGATTTAATCCAAAAAGAGACCAATTCCGCGTTGGAATATGAGCAAGAGCTGAAACGGAGGATTGCACCATTTACGGATGTGCCAATCGTTTTTACTTCCGTGACCGAAAAGCAACGAATTCATAAATCATTGCAAATTGCTTTGGATGTGTATAAGCGCAGAACACAAAGGATCAAGACTAATAAGTTGAATGAGGTGATGTTGCCGATCATAGAATGGACGCCTCCGCCTGCTACCAAAGGAAAGTATATAAAGGTGAAGTATGTCCAGCAATTGCCTACCCATGCTCCAACCTTTGCCTTTTACTGTAACCTTCCTCAATACGTCAAGGAACCATATAAAAGGTTCATCGAAAATCAACTGCGAGAAAAGTTTGACTTTCATGGCGTTCCGATTCAGGTGTTTTTCAGGAATAAGTAGCATTTTAACTTGGTTTAACACGTAAATAGCAAGGTCCGAGATTAACCTACTATCTTCGCACAGCACATTGTGAGAAAAACCGCATTCATATTTGCCATATTCTATCTACTCTCAGTAGTGGGTTATGGCTTGGAATTGCACTATTGCTTAGGGCAGATTACCGATGTGAATGTCGCATGGTTAGAAACCTCATGTGCTTGTGATGATGCGCATGAAAAAGCATTGCCAAACTGCTGTGAAGAGAAAGAGTTTTTCGTGCAAGTGGATGAAGAGCATCAATCTTTGGGTTCAAATACCATCGTGGGAATTTATCATCCAATAATCAAAGAAATTAAATGGGATGATAGAGTCGATTACGCTATCACCGAGCAACGTTCACTCATTGAATTAAGCAACGGGCCACCCAAACACAGGCCGATCTATAAAAGGAATTGCTCTTTTATTTTCTACGGCTAACTGGTTGAAATTGATTCGTTCCGAAATCTAATCGGAACATAATTCGAGCGCTTCTAGGCGTTCTATTATTCAAGTTCACATTTAAAAAGTTAGTCATGAAAACCATTAAATATTTATTCACGCTGTCGGCCCTGCTCCTGGCCACATTCGTGTCGTATAGTCAAAATAAAATCGTGGAGGACACCATTTTAGTGGAAGGCGTTTGCGGCATGTGCAAATCTCGAATCGAAGAAGCCGCATTTGGAAAAGGGGTGAAGTTTGCTGAATGGACCAACGAAACCAGCAAGTTAGCCTTAGTCTATCGTTCCGACAAAACTTCAATGGAGGAGATTGAGGCTAGAATACTAGCTGCAGGTCACTCCACCGAAAACAGTAAAGCCGCTAAAGAAGATTACGAAACGCTTCCTGATTGCTGCCGATATGAGGAGCTTCACAAGCATTAAAACCGGGCTTTTCTTATTGATCGGCTTATTAGCTGGTTCTGTGGTTTTTGGACAGTCCAAATTAGTAGGTGTTGTCATTGAAGAAAATGACCAAGGAATGTTTGAACCTATTCCATTTGCAAACGTGTATTGGATGGGAACTCAAGTAGGAACTTCAACCGATACAGTTGGGGGATTTGAGCTTCCTGTTTCTGAAAACTCAAAGACGCTGATCATCAGTTATGTTGGTTACAAAAGCGATACGGTGGAAGTGACTGAGTTTGACAAATTGACGATCGTGCTTAAGCAAAGCACCGAGTTGGGGGGAGTTGATATCGTATATCGTCAACGTGGCACTGAAATATCCTACATGAACACGCTAAAAGTTGAAACGATGGGTGAAAAAGAGCTGTTCAAAGCCGCCTGTTGTAACCTGAGTGAAAGCTTTGAGACCAATCCGTCCATCGATGTGGCTTTCACCGATGCGGTGACGGGCACCAAACAAATTCAGATGTTGGGATTGGATGGCAAGTATTCACAAATAACCCGGGAGCAAATGCCGGCAGTCCGAGGGTTGAGTTCCGTTCATGGGATGACCTACATACCTGGTTCATGGATTGAATCGATTCAATTGAATAAGGGTGCGGGTTCCGTTGTAAATGGATTTGAAAGCGTCACAGGTCAGATCAACGTAGAGTTAAAAAAGCCCGAGGAATCTGAGCAATGGTTTGTGAATGGATATGCGAACCAAGGTGGCAGGACCGAACTTAATGTAAATGCCGCACATCGCTTAAATGATAAAGTTTCAACCGGTGTTTTACTTCACGGCAATTTACGACCTTTTGAGATTGATGGCAATAACGATGGATTTATGGATTTCCCAAATGGATATCAACTCAATGCCATTAACCGCTGGAGGTTTCAATCTCATAAAGGTTGGGAAGGTCAAGCAGGTGCCAATGTGCTGACAGAAGACCGACAAGGTGGACAGCTTTCATCTGAAACTGCCGTGCCAAAGTATCAATTGGGTTGGAACACAAACCGCGCGGAATTATGGGGTAAAACCGGATATGTTTTTCCTAAAGCGAAGTACAAAAGCATCGGATTTCAAGGGTCTGCCATATACCATGATCAATCCAGTTTCTTCGGATCTAGAACGTATAATGCCGAGCAACGCAGTGGTTATTTTAATTCCATTTATCAAAGCATTATTGGCACATCGACTCATAAATATCGCGTGGGAATGAGTATTCAGTATGATTTGTACAACGAACGATTGGATTCATTGCAGTATGATCGCGAAGAGATTGTCCCTGGGGCATTTTTGGAATACACTTTCAGTTACTTCGACAAGTTTGCTGTCGTAGCTGGAATACGAGGCGATTACCATAACTATTATGGATTCTTTTTCACACCGAGATTACATGCCAGATATGAGGTCCGCGAGGGAACCGTGTTGCGAGCTTCAGGTGGCCGAGGCCAGCGAACGGCAAATGTGATTTCAGAAAATGCAGGCCTGCTTGCCACCTCCAGAACATGGAATATCAAGGGCGATCCATCTATTCAAGGATTTGGATTGGAGCCTGAAGTAGCTTGGAATTTCGGATTAAACCTCACCCAAGATTTCAGAATAGATTATCGTCCCGGTGCCATTTCGGTTGACCTCTATCATACCCTATTTGAGAATCAAACAGTGGTTGATATGGAAGATCCGCGACAGGTCCAGTTTTATAATTTGGATGGTGAGAGTTATGCCACGAGTGTTCAAGCGCAGGTAGATTATGAACTCTACCGAAGGTTTGATTTACGGATGGCATATCGATGGTATGAGGTAAGAACGACTTACGGTACAAGCCTTAAAGACAAACCATTTGTAGCAAAGCATAGAGCCTTTGTGAATTTAGGTTATGAAACCTTAAACGGCTGGAAATTTGACTATACCGTGCAATGGCAGGGACCTAAACGAGTGCCAAGCACAGATGCGAATCCAACCAGCTTTCAACGAGCAACACGTTCGCCCGATATTTTCTTGATGAATGCTCAAATCACCAAGAGTTGGAAAGAGCGCTACGATGTGTATCTAGGAATGGAGAACATCACGAATGTGAAGCAGAACAACCCGATTCTTGCCTCTGAACAACCCTTCGGACCATACTTCGATAGTTCATTGGTTTGGGGTCCCATTTTTGGCAGAATGACCTATGTTGGATTTAGATTGAAATCAAAAGCATGATGAAGCATAAATATGAAATTGATGGCATGACCTGCGAGGGTTGCTATTACAAAGTCAAGGGAACACTAGAGGCAATCGAAGGTGTTTCTGAAGCCCTAGTGGATTGGAAAAATGGTTCGGCTGAAATTCAAATGGATAACCATGTTTCCACTGCGACTATTGAGTCAGCGTTACAGGCTGCGGGTCAGAAGTATCACATTCGAGATGCTCAACCTTCCAATATGGACTCATCAGTTTCAGATGAGTCCCAGCGATCGTTTTTAGAAACCTACAAACCATTGTTTCTTATCGTTCTTTTTATTGCTGGCACCACAGGATTATCACAATATCCGTTTGCCAGTTTTGATACTATGCTCTGGATGCGCCATTTCATGGCGGGCTTCTTCATTGTCTTCGCCTTTTTCAAATTGCTCAACCTAAATGGTTTTGCGAATTCATATGCTATGTATGACATCGTTGCTGCCAAATGGAGCGGTTGGGGGTTTGTGTATCCATTTGTCGAACTTGCACTTGGAGTTGCCTATTTGGTAAACTTCAACCCAACCATTACAAATTGGGCAACAATAGTTGTCCTCGGTGTGAGTAGCATCGGAGTGATTGAAAGCAATTTGAATAAAAGAAAAATCAAGTGCGCATGTTTAGGCGATGTATTTAACCTGCCCATGAGTACTGTCACCATTGTCGAAGACTTGAGTATGGTGGCTATGGCGGTTTTTATGTTACTTTAGATAAAACAAACAATCATGAAAAAACTATTGATTATCACAGCCTTAGTTGGTTTTACTGCCGTTGGATTCGAATCGTGCTCTGAGGGGGCTAGCAGTTCTGAGCAAACGGTAGAATCGTATGCATGTCCAATGAAATGCGAAGGCGATAAGACCCACTCAGAGAAGGGGAATTGCTCTGTGTGTGGAATGGAGTTGACGGCTGTGGAATAACCTACTTAGGAATCCTCTCGTTTGGATTTAGTGGGAATTGGTATTTGATAGATTCCCTAAATTTGACTGACTTGAATACCCTGAAACTCATATTTGTAACCTTTCTTAGCACCTTAATTCTTTTCTCTACCACAGGAATTAGGATTAGCCAGCATTGGTGTGGTGCTGATTTGATTAATTTCTCCATCTGGGGAGATGCTGAACCTTGCGCTCATTATTTAAATGAAAAAGCGCCTGCATGCCCTATGCATGCGAATATGACAAGCAAAAATTGCTGTTCGCAGAAGGAAGTTTATGTAAAGGGAGGGGATGAGGATTTCCAAATGGAGAGTGCCCAAGTATTCAGAACACCGTATGTGCTGATTCAAAAACTAACTGCTCCGCTCATTCTTTTCACATCAAGGGTTTTGACGGTTGAGCATTTTAGAAATCATTCCCCACCAATCCTTACAGAATCCATTTTTATTCGCGTCCAATCATTGTTGATTTGATATTAAAATTTTGAAGCATTGGCTTCAAATTCACGCTGTTTAGGCGTCAGTCATATCAAGTCTTGTATAATCATGCTCTATTCAAAGAGCTTATTCTTAAATCAACAATGAAAAACTTATTATCAATTCTGGTTGTAACCTTATGCGTGTTATCGTCTGCGGTAAACGCCCAAAATTCGATTAAACTCGAAATCAAACATAAGCTCAACGGATCTGACTTTGGATTCAATCTAGAAGATGTTACTCCAGGTGGAGAACCATTTGAGGTCGATAGAATGGAGTACTATATTTCTGAAATTTCTATCACACATAGTGGTGGCGCAGTATTGCACCTTGACTCATTTTGGATTTTAGTTCAAGCTGAATCCACTGCTTCTGTTTTCGATCTAGGATCGCATGAAGTCGATTCTGTTGAATCTATTACATTTTCAATTGGTGTCGAACAGGCATTTAACCATTTGGATCCAACGCAATATCCATCCAATCATCCTCTCGCGCCAAAATCACCTTCAATGCATTGGGGTTGGACTTCCGGCTACCGCTTTGTAGCGATGGAAGGAGAAGAAACGGATGGTAGTGAACAATTTGAAATTCATGCCTTAGGCGATCAATATTATTTTGAGACAACGGTAGAAATAGAATCAATCGCAGAAAATGGTGAGGTAGTTATTCCAATTTATGCCAACTATGCTGAGGCTTTACGCGGTATTGAACTTAAAAATGGGGTAATCACACATGGTGATTTTGGAGAGGCAGTTGATCTTCTTGAAAATTTTCGAGATCACGTCTTTACTGCAACTGCACCAGTTGATTCACTTTTTGGAGATTCAGCAACTTCAGTGGAGTTTGTTTTAGATAATTCTGCCTTCCTAATAACTCCAAATCCGGGTATTGGATCCATTCGAATTCAATTAGATGATGCAAGTTTGACCGGTTCTGAATTTTCTGTTTATGACTTGACAGGCAAGTTGATTCAATCAAAAGTTCTGAACTCTTCGAACCAAATGATGGAATTTGAGAACATGCAGCCAGGTGCCTACATGGTAGAAATGCATTATGAACAAGGAGCGACTTGGGCAGTAAGAAAAGCAATCGTTTCTCAGTAAATTGAACTTCAAGGGATCCATAATCATTGCCTTGTTGGCGTTAGCTGTTGGTTGCGACAAAGCGCAAGAAACGGAACCTAAGGCCTATGCTCTGCTCGAAACCCCTGAAGGATTTCCGGACATGGAGTTTCCAGAGGACAATGAGTACACTGAGGCTAGATGGAACCTTGGCAAAAAGTTGTTTTTTGATCCGTTGATGTCATCGGATTATAGTGTCAGTTGTGCTTCATGTCACGACCCTAAATTGGCGTTTTCAGACGATGTTGCCTTTAGTTCAGGAGCTGAAAACGCACCTGGAACAAGAAACTCACCCTCATTGGCAAATGTGGGTTATCACCCTTATTTTACCAGAGAAGGGGGTGTGCCTACATTGGAGATGCAAATACTTGTCCCCATTCAAGAACATAATGAGTTCAACACGAACATCTTGACCATTGCCGATCGATTAAATGAAGACGATGAATACGTTCAAATGTCGTTGAACGCTTATGATCGCGTTCCCAATCCATATGTGATAACACGTGCTATCGCAACATTTGAACGGACGCTCGTCAGTGGAAATAGCAGCTACGATCAGAATTTGCGGGGCGAATCCTCATTATCTGCCAGTGCTTTGCGTGGGCTAGCGTTGTTTTTTAGCGATAAAACAAATTGCTCGACTTGCCATGCTGGTTTCAATTTCACCAATTACACCTTTGAAAACAATGGACTGTATGAGGAATACGAAGATGTTGGTAGATTCAGATTAACAAGAGATAGCGCGGATCTATCCGTTTTTAAAGTGCCATCACTTCGAAATGTTGAGTTGACGGGACCATATATGCATGATGGTTCAAAACCAGATTTATCAAGCGTGATTGCCCATTATAATTCTGGGGGCTATGACCATGTGAACAAAAACAAATTAATTAAACCGTTAAACCTATCAGAAAAGGAACAAGATGACCTAGTTGCCTTTTTGAAATCCTTGACGGATAAGACTTTTATAAAAGATGAAAAATTTCAAGAACATTAATCTAGGCATTGGACTGTGCCTATTGGTTTTTATGTTATCCAAGTGTAAAGAGGCTGAGTTGCCGGGGCCAATAAACTTTGCGGACCTGGTTGAACAAGATGAAACACCCTATGCACTAGAAATAGGGGAATTTCCAGAACCAGATTTCGGAGATAATCCCTTGACTGTTGAAGGCGCTACACTCGGACGTATGTTGTTTTACGAGAAAATGCTGTCTAAAGACAATTCCATTTCCTGTGGAAGTTGTCACTTGCAAGATCATGGTTTTAGTGATCCTGATCAATTCTCGGAAGGAGTGGGGGGATCCTTGGGCAAAAGGCAAGCGATGTCGGTATTTAATACTGCTTGGCATACCAACGAATTCTTTTGGGATGGTAGAGCTCATTTGCTAAGAGATCAATCATTGATGCCTATTCAAGATGAGTTAGAAATGGATGAGACTTTGGATAATGTCATTGAAAAGCTGAGTGAAGAGGATAAATACAAAATTCAGTTCATTAAGGTGTTTGGAGACGAGCAGATCACCTCTGAGCGCATGTCTTTGGCCTTGGAGCAATTCATGAATTCCATTGTTTCCAATCAATCAAAATATGATCAGGTTTTGGCAGGTAAGGCGACTTTTTCGGACAGTGAAAAGAGAGGACGAGACTTATTTTTTGGAGAGTATAACCCTGCTTTTCCTGAAGAATCTGGCGCGGATTGTGCTCATTGTCACGGTCGTATCAATTTTAGCAACAGTCGATACATGAACAATGGATTGGATAGCGAAGCGGGTCAAGATGATATTGGCCGTCAAGAAGTGACAGGCGATCCTAACGACAAAGCCAAGTTCAAGGTAACCACACTTCGCAACATCGAACTAACAGCACCTTATATGCACGATGGTCGTTTCGCAACACTGGAGGAGGTGGTTGATCATTACAACGATGGCATAATTGTTTCGCCAACGATAGACCCGGCTTTAGAATATACAACTCAAACAGGGCTTATGCTCACCGATCAAGATAAGGCCGATTTAATCGCTTTTCTGAAAACGCTGACGGATGAAACCTTGGCAACGGACGAACGCTATTCCGATCCTAACTAAAGTAATTAAAACCTAATTTTCCATTTTAAGTAAATAATGACCAAAATGAAATTTACAAAGAAAACTTTACTAGCTATAGCAGTGTTTTTGAGCTCGGTTGCAGTTTCCCAAACCAATGTGTATTTTGAAATCAATCATAAATTGCACGGTGAGGATTTTAATCTAAATCAGGAATCATTCAGTGATATGGGCATCACCTTCGATGCTAAGCGATTGCAGTATTACATCTCACAAATAAGCGTCACTCACGATGGTGGACAGGTGACTGAATTTGAGGATAAATACATTTTGGTGACCGCCAATATTAATACGAATGAGCTTTTAGGTCAGGGTACCATTGATTCAATTGAATCGATTTCTTTCTACATTGGAGTGGATGAGGCTGCGAATCATTCAGATCCAAGCACCTACCCGTCAAGTCATCCCTTGGCATTCAAAAATCCTGAAATGCACTGGGGTTGGACGGCAGGCTATCGATTTGTAGCGATGGAAGGCGATATAGGACCGGGCTTAGAAAACTCTTACAATTTTCATGCTTTAGGCGATGATAATTATTTCGAAACTACCGTGGATGTTGGCGTAAAAGCTGCTAATGGAACGGCTACCGTAAGCATTTATGCCAACTATGCGAATGCCCTTAACTCATTGGATATTGCTGAAGGAATGTCATTGCACAGTGAAATTGGAGAATGCATTACTATTCTAGAAAACTTTAGAGACTACGTTTTTACTGCTGAGGCTCCTGCCGACACTATTTTACCACCAGCTCCGGTGGATACGGTTGACTCAACGGATATAACTTTTGTGACTGAGTTGGCTTTCGAAGACCAAATTTCATTTTATCCGAATCCTGCGAAGGACGAAATTACGGTGGTCAATAGCGGTAAAGTGCTTGATGCCAAGTTGAAGGTCTATGGAATTAGTGGAGATTTGTTATTGGAGCAACGGACAAGTACTAGCTCCACTATCGTTCCGTTACACCAATTATCCGCTGGTACATATGTAGTATATATCGAAAGTGACGCAGGTGTATTTCGGAAAGTGTTGTTGTTGAATTAGAAGCTAAACGCTAGAGTTGGTTCAATGCCTAAAAAAAAGCCCACCCAACGTTAGGTGAGCTATGTTAATCATAAAATGATTCTTACATCATATGCATACAATGGAAGCCAATTGACTTTACTTCCTCGGTTCCATCATGGTCAATCTCAACAGTAATATCAAGGCGCATATCGCTATGCATTGTTACATTATTCACCCACATTTCATGTATGTGAATTGGGCTCTCATGCGCGTGTTCCTCCTTTGAGAACACCTCTTCATTATTATTACTCAGATTGATGATCTTAACTGAATATCCGTGCACTTCTCCTGTTGTTTCAAACATGGACGAAATATGCACTGTATCACCAAGCATGAAGGTAGTGTGTTCAGCAGGCGAGGTAATATCGAACGTAATTTCTGGCACCTCTTCATACTCGCAGCTGTCGTCATCTTTGTCGGCTTCGCTGTCATAATTAAGTGCTGTTTCATCAGTACAACCTTCTTTTTTACATGAGTTAAGAGAAAGGCTAGAAACGGCAATTGCTGCCATTAGTATAAAAGTGAATGATCTTGTTTTCATTTTGATTTAATTAAATAATTTATTTGAAAGTTTAATGCCGGTGAGGTTGTGACCAACCCTTGGGCGAATTGTTGTTTAATTGGTATTCGGATTGAAAATCCTGCGTTATAGTTTTTATAAAAAATGTTCAACCCAGCTGTTCCATCAAGAAAGTAACCGCCTGTATAAGGGTTGACTTCATTTTTGAAATAGTTGTCATAATCCTTATCCATCGATTCGTAACCAATGCCAGCTTCAGGCATAATTAACCACTGACTGGCCTCACCAAGTTGAATCCAGCGTAAGAGTTTTGCATTGACAAATCCCCGATTACCAAAACGATAACCAGATTTATTTTCTTGATTCAAGCGGTAAAAGCCTTCGGCATAAATGCCCCAACCAAACACCCGTTGCAAAAAGGTAGATGAGAGAATTGCATCCCAAGAACCGCTTCCCATTTGCATGGCAGGTATGATTGTGCCGCCATCATTGTCATTGGAATTATAAGTGCCCGTTGGCGCTTTTACTCCAGCTCCAATGGTGGCTCGGGTCGCAAAATTGGACGAGTCACTTTTACTCTTAGCAAGAACAAAATGCGTGTGAAATTGCGCATCTCCTATGCCTGAATTAGCTATGTGCTTTCCCTCTTCATTTTTTTGAAAATGATGGAAGGGTACAATTGCAGTCAGTTGTATATGTCGATGTGGACTGTATTTTCCTGTGATCGAAACGTTGTTGAATTCTTCGAATGACTTTTTTGGTATTTCACCTTCAAACAGAGTTGGATGCTCACTTTCGAATGAGCGAGACATATAGCCCAAGCCAACAAGATGTTTGTTTTGAAAAGATGCTAAACCGGGTGTAAAGCCACCCACAGAACAACCACACACATCACAAGAAAAGGCCACATTTACCAACAACCCAAAAAGGGTGGTAAACAGTAGTTTTTTCATGAAAAATTTGGTTTAAGAACGAATAATTGTTTCTAAACCAAATGAGGTGGTGGATGGAAAAAGCGGTGTATAGGATGATAATCGTACAATGATTTGAGTCGTTCATACTCAATCGAGGTAATGGTCACTTTTCTTTGACTTTTGTCCGTCAATAGAACGCATGGTAACACTTCATTGTCAATTTCGGAAAGTGGCACAGGTTGATTTTCCCTGCGATTCTCGGCTTGCTTAATTTTTTGAGCTAAAACACATTTACCGTCACAATTGAGCATGGGTTTATCGCGATTAATGCACATCGTTTCGCTGATGTAAGTCTGATTTGCTTTGAACCAAATAAGCACACCTGTCTTCACTCCAATTTGGAATAGCAAAGTCAAGAGTAGTATGAAGGCAGCCCCTCTCATTATTGCAAATTTAATTTCGATCTTAGCGAATAGAAGTGAGTGTTGTCACTTTTGTTTCTGACGTTGATTTGTCAGACGCGATTTAGTTCAGTTGAGGTTGTCTAAGTATGTGAGAATCATTTTTATTGTACCCTTTATTGTTTTTAGCGTTACATATTTGCCAAGGCGCAAACATGACCAATACTGAACGTCCACATAGCGAATCAAAACTAATTTCTGCTGCAAAAGAGGATAGAAGAGCGTTTGCCGCTTTGTATGATAAGTATTATGACCAAATATTCTTATTCGTTTATAAACGAATGGAATCTCAAGCATCTTGTGGAGATGTTTGTTCTCAGGTATTTCTTAAAGCGATGACTAATCTTCATCAATATGAAGATCGAGGCTTTCCTTTTTCATCATGGTTGTATCGAATTGCCATCAATGAGGTAAACCAGTATTTCCGCAACAACAAGAAAGCGATAAGAGCAATAAGTATTGATCACGCCCAAGTTCAATTCATAGCCGATGAAATGGGTGATGGAGTGGAAGTAGAGCGAGCCTTACAAGCCCTCGAAGCCGTTTTAGATGATTTAGATGAACCATCTTTGACATTAATTGAAATGCGTTTTTTTGACCAGAAGTCATTTAAAGAAATGGGCCAAATCCTTGGAATTTCGGAAGGTAATGCCAAGATAAAAACCTACCGGGTATTAGAAAAATTGAAAATTGAGCTGTTGAAATAACGATGAAACGAAAGATACATATCGATCGAAAGCAACCTGATCAGAAGGTGATTGCATCGCACAAAAATTTCGAGTCGTTATTGGACAAACACCAGGCGATAACGAAAAGGCCGCGATACAATGCCATCAAGGTGATTACGGGCATTGTGTTGATTGCGATCATCGGATTTTTAGTGTTGGAGGCTATAGAGCAAGAGGAAAATGCCATCGTGCCTCCATTGGGCCAAGATTATGTTGAGTTTGAGTTTCATGTTATTGACCCACAAGTGGAATCGATCGTGACCTTAATGACAGGCACTTCTATTTCAATACCTGCGAATTCATTAATAGATAGTGAAGGAAAAGCGGTGAATGATGTTGCCTTTGTCAAAGTGAGCGAGTTTAGAAATCCAGTGGATTTTTTCCTTTCTGGAATTCCGATGACCTACGATTCAGCTGGAACAGAATACACCTTTGAGTCGGCTGGTATGATTCAAATTGAAGCTTTTAATGAGGATGGTAAGCTGTCATTAATAGAAGGCAAGTTGATGGATGTTTCATTGGTGTCTGCAACGGAGAGAGAATTCAATGTTTACGCATTTGATACGACCGAGAATAAGTGGGCATTTAGAGGAAGGGATTCAGTTCAAGAAAAATCCGAAGAAAGCATGTCTGCTATTGTTTCAGATGACGGAGAAATAATTTCGGTCTTTGACATACTTGATAGTGCAGAGACATTTGAGATGGCGTCTCAAATGAGCTTTGGAAGTGATGATCCGATCTACGATGTGGATACAATTTCATATACGAGCGGTTCGTCTTCACCACCAGTAACCAATCCTGAACGGATTAAAGATTATGCCAATTCAATATGGAGGGCAAGAAAAACTGCACAGCGGGATATGCTCAATGCATTTAACAAGCGAGACAGCACAAATCGTGCTAATCGCAAAGAGATGCTGCGACAGCAGCAGATCAATGACTCATTGAGAGTTGCATTTGACCAACAGATGAAGAAGGCTCGTGAAACCGAGGCAATGATTTTTCGTGAATTCCAAATCAACCAATTTGGAATATGGAATTGTGATCGACCGATATTGAAGGAAATGCCACATATTGTAGAGGCTCGTTTTACAGAAGAAAATGCCGAATTCAAATTGACGCAAAGCTTCTATTTGGTGGATATAAATTTAAATGCGGTTTATAAATTCTATTCACATGTACCAAATGTGACATGCGATGTAGCATCTGAAAATTTAATCTGGATGATCAAAAATGAAAATGAGATACTCATTGTAACTAAGGCAGAATTCGAACGTGCCGCACAGGCTAAAACCCCTATGAATTTAGTGGCCATGAAAACAGATGAGGCATTGGAATATCTGCGAGAAGAAATCCCGTCCAACCTGCCCTAAATCATGCCTCTAGATTTGAGCTCCAAGTATTTATTAATGGAGTTTGCAGTCAAATCTTCCGGTTTCGATTGGATGGCTTGAATCCCTGCATTTCGGAGTTCATAAACCACTTGAGTCAACTCGTTGCTCAGTTTTGAAGCGAGGACGTTACTCGAAATATCTAATAGAGTCTTCGGATTCTCTTCAATGAAATCCTCCAATTCTGTGTTTTCAAAAAAGATGATGGTAAGTAAATGGCTTCTATTTATTTGTTTCAAAATGGGCAATACGCGATGAAGCGAATTAAGACTCATGAAATTCGTAAAAAGCATAAGCATGGATCTGCCTCGAATGTTTTTTCGAATCGATTCGTATAGAGCTTGGTAGTTTGCTTCTTGTTGATCACCCTCAATGTTGTACAACGATTCTAGCAGGCGCTGGCGCTGATTGAATTTTCGTTCTGCTCGTAGGAATGATTCTTCCTGACCAGAGAATACAATGAGACCCGCATGGTCTTGATTTTGGAGCACAATGTTTTGGAGCGAAAGCGTAGAGTTTATCGCGTAGTCAAGTAAGCTCAACCCGTTGAAAGGCATGCGCATGACACGACTTTTATTGATTACCGCATAAATCTGCTGTGAACGTTCTTCTTGAAAGTTGTTGACCATCAATTGAGCAGATCGGCTACTTGCTTTCCAATTAACTGTTCTTGGGTCATCACCAATACTGTATTGTCGGATGTCGCTAAACTCATACCCGTGCCCTAGTTTCCGAATTTTTTTGATGCCAGCCTGTGCGCGATCAGCTGAAAATACCATGAGTTCAAAAGCGCGCATTTGAATGAATGAAGGATAAACCTTCACCATTTTTTCTGCATTGAATACAAGTCTCCGTTCAATGATTCCAATGGTTGTGGATATAAAAACGTTGATGTTCCCGAACCAATATTCACCACGCTTTATAGGTTTGAGTTCGTATCGCATTTTGCGCTCTTCCAATGCAACAAGCCTTGTAATGATTTCAAAATCTCGATTTTGAAACTGCAAAGGGATTTCGTCAATGACACGAATGTTCCATTTTTCGAATCCTTTATTTTCTAAGGTTAAGGTGATTGGGTTTTCATCAAACAAAGAGAACACTTTTGTCGATTCTCGTTTGGCGCTGACGGGTTCCTTATTTCTAAAATTCAAGTAAAGATCAATCAATGCCAGTATCAATATCAGAGCAAATGATGTCGCGGCAATCCACATAATCCAGGTTTCAACATATCCCGCACAAAACAGCAGGATGACTAAGCCAAGACCATAGAAGATTCTATTCGTGAGGTATGTTTCTCTATAAATTCTCAACGGGGCACTTCGATGTCTTCAATGATGGATTTAATAATGTCTTCACTTGTATAACCTTCCATTTCGGCAGTGGCGCCAATCATTAGTCGGTGATTAAGAACCGGGATACAAGCTTTCTGTACATCATCGGGTTTCACATAATTTCTGCCATTCATTGCAGCAAAAACCTTGGCCGCTTTCATAATGGCCATCGATGCTCTAGGAGAAGCACCTAAGTAGATGGAGTCGCTTTCTCTTGTTGCCTGGGCTATGCTAGTGATATAGGCGATAATGCTTGGTTCAATATGCACCTGCTCAATGAGTTTTTGACATTCCTTTAGCTGAGCTGAAGTCACGACTGAATTTACTGTTTCGGTCTGGCTTTGGGCGAAGTCATTTTTAAACCGGTCCAATATTGCTTGCTCTTCTTCATGCGTTGGATACGGAACTTTTATTCTGAAGATAAACCGGTCTAACTGTGCTTCAGGCAAACGATAGGTTCCCTCTTGGTCAATGGGGTTTTGTGTTGCAATTACTAAAAACGGAAAGGCAAGATCATATGAATTAGCCTCAATGGTCACCTGACGTTCTTCCATTGCCTCAAACAAGGCAGATTGAGTCTTAGCAGGTGCGCGATTTATTTCATCTATCAGGACAAGATTGGAGAAAATAGGTCCTTTTCGAAATGAGAATTGAGCGGTGGATTGATTAAAAATATTTGTCCCAATCACATCCGAGGGCATCAAATCAGGAGTGAATTGAATACGTTTAAAATCTACGCTGATGCTTTTGGCAATCAACTTTACCATCATGGTTTTTGCCACCCCTGGGAAACCTTCGAACAGCACGTGTCCATCAACAAACATGGCAGCCAAAGCTTGTTCTATGGCATCATCCATACCTACAATTACTTTATGGATTTCACCCTTGATAGCTGAAGTGCATGACTCTACAATGTTTTTCTGAACAACGGATTCCGTAATGACATTCTCTGCTTGAGTTTCAGGTTGCACAACATGGCTTTCTGTGTTTTCCTCCATTTTAGGTGTGCTCTCATTCACGTTTTTGTCGCCTTCAGTCGGATTGTTTTCTAGTTCAATTTCGCTCATTATTTTGCGGTTTTATAGTAGTTTTTGAGTGCCTCGAATAACGGAGTTACCTCATTCATTCTGGCCATGTCGTTGTATCGTAGTCTGCGTTCTAAATCGTATATCTTATTTATATCATCTTGGTTCACTCTCGATTTTTTTGAAAGAGACTCAGCATTGGATTCACCTTTTTTACCCGGTTGGAGATTATATCTTCTGCGGTTGAATGTGTGAAAAAGCCGCATCATTTCGCTGCATAAATACTTTGGGCTATTCGATTGATAGTATAGCGTTCCCAGAGCTTTGGCAAATTCAATGGATGTATTGTCCACTGACGGTACGATCGGTATGATTCGTTGTTGCCTTTTTGACCTGAATAACAAAAAGATGAAGATGGAAAAGAGCAAAACATACCAACCATAGCGCAAGGAATCATGATCGAATATGAACCCCAAGGGAGTGCTTGCTGTGTTTTCATTCTCGTATTCATCATGAAAAACTTCATTATATCTGTCAAAGTAGATATGATCAACATCAAATTGTGAGAGAACTTCATTGGCGTATTCCAGACCTTCAGGTTCCTTTAAGTGAATATTAGAAAAAAGCCTCTGCTCTACATGAACATAGAGCTTACCCTTCCCTATTGGAAACGAACTGAAGTTGACGGCATTTTCGATCGTGGCTATAGGGTCTGCGAAGTCGTATACCATCATGGAGTCTGAATAGGTGTCCATGTCAAAAAAATTCCAATGGCCGATGGTGACCGTATCCGCATGAAAGAATTGATAGTTATAACCTGAGTCAGTGCGCAAGTTCTCTTCGATAAAATTCATATTCACAGTGCGAGAAGAATCCCAGTATTCTCGCACCACGAAATCATAATCCAATCCTAATGCATCATGAAAAGCAAATAGGTTATCAACGCATATAAATGCGTCATTTCCTTCACTCACAAAGTTTACCAAGTGGTCAATTTCTGATTCAGATCCATTGAATTCAAATCCCATGTAAAAATAGGTAAGGCTGTCGGCTGTGAGCGGTAAACTATCAATGAGTGAGCTCGTTCCATAAATGATTTGGTCTTCTGTAGCATCTTCCAGCAAATCAATGAACAAAGAATATCCATACGGCTCTTCGCTTTCAAGCGCTTGCCACTCATACCAATCATATTTGAGTTCATCTTGTGACAAGATAAATCGGATCATGAAAAATGCAATCAGAAAAATGATCAGCACAATCAGGAAAGGACGATTCCTACTCTCCATGTGCAATCGATTTTTTAACAGCTAAAATGATGGTGTTAACCGACTGAAATTCGGTTTCATTGAGGGGGTGATTTCCGTACCAAGCAGGGTCAAATACATTGACGGTTTTTAGAAACTCGGATTGAATGGCTTTATCCGTGATTTCATCTCCATATTGCTGATTCGTTTTTCGTTTTTTCCATTGAATCATGTTGGAATAAATCAGCTCTTGCAGTAGCATCAGAAATTGAATGCGCAGGGCTACTTTCCAATTCCCGCTTTCGGTTGCTTCATCCAATAGATTGTTCAGCTCAACATCGGGTAGGTTTTCTTCAGCCTCTTCTAGCGAAGTTGCTTCTAAGCGCTGCTTACCGATTGTTGCGGGTGCCTTTGCATTTTTAATGATCAGAATGATAATGATCAGAGCTGCCAGTATGAGAATGGCAAAAAGAATTGTTTTTACGCTTTCGAGATCGAGCTGACTCAACCCATTACTTGAGCTAGGAGCCGGCAAATTGTCAAGCTTCTGAGTTTCGTGTTCCTTCTTTTTTGCACCCTCAGAAAAATCCATGTCTTGGATTTTTGATTCCCACAGCGATTTGTCCAAATGGAGGGTGTCTGAATTGGCCTCAAAACAGCCAGAACACAAAAGCAGCAATATGGCTAACAAGCGCTTCAAGAGGCATTGATTTTTGATCGATTTAGAATCTGCTTTTTGTCAATGCTAGTCACCTTTTCGGTTTTTAATAGAGTTGAGATATCCTCCATGAGTGATACTGCAGACGCCATTTCTCTCAATGAATCATAGGTCAGAGAACAGGCTAAAAAGGAAAAAGTGAAAAGAGTATATGCTATCGAGATCACTACATAGGTAGAAATGAAAATGGTTAATGCTTCAAGGGGTAAATGATTTTCAGGTAAAAAGGAATAAATGGCCTCATACAATTTCGGAACGATAGTTTCTTCAAAAATGTACAAGACCAAAGTGGAGAAAAACAGAGTCATAAAAGACAAGATGGATAATCGTACCCAACCAAACTTCAGAAATCTTGTCAGTTGCGTGAAACGGTTGACTTCAGTAGATCGTTGATCCAATTGTGATTGTAAAATAAGTGCGCAGATGGGGATCCAAATAATGAAGACAACGATCAGAGATTGATCAGTGAGCAAGAGCGCAGTGATGAAACTTCCGATAAGCAATACCAAAGATTGCTTTAGAATCGGCTGGATTGTATTTACAAGCTTTTTATCAGGATGATTCATGCGAATTAAAAGGAAGCAGGACGAGCTGAGGGCGAAAAGTGCCACTGAAAAATTTACCGCAAAGAGCCACAGATTTCCTTGCGTGCCAATTAAGTCTTGACTTAAAAAATAGTTCATCCAATGCAAGTTGGTACCGAAATGTATCGCTGAACTGTGCCAGGTAAAAATGGCGGAGAAAATCAGGGATACAATTGCACTTAATGCGAAAATGACGTGTCGGTTAGATTGAATTTGTAGCCAAGCATGTGCGGCCACTGTGGTATTGTTCTGAATGGAGTTCGGCTCGTACAATGTTTTAGCAACGGGTTGCAGGTATATTTTTATTTCATCTTCGAGACGTTTGTTTCGAGCCACTCTCCTTGGATACCAGATAAAATATGCGATTACAAAAAATAGTGAACCTAAAATTGCAGCTAGTCGAATACTCCAATGTGTGTCGGTTAGCCGAGTTATGAATGCTTCTATAAATCCAGAGTAAACAAGCAAGGGCATAAGGCCAAGCATCATCATGAGCCCTTTTCGTCCCGACAATCTAAACGCATCTAGTCTTGAATAGGTTCCTGGAAATAGCATTCCTTTCGAAAGGGTTAGTCCAGCCGCACCTGCCAATATTATTGCTGATATTTCAATGGTTCCATGCTGCCAAATGGTAAGCATAGATTCAACCCCGACATCATGAGTAAAGAAAAACTGCTGAAATGCTCCGAGCATAACTCCGTTATAAACAAGTGCTAACAAGGTTCCTATGCCAAGCATCATCCCAAGGGAAAACACATAGGCGGAAACAAGGATATTGTTGATGGTGATCCCAAAAAACATACTTGCGATTCCTTCATCTTTATAGACAGCCATCGGATCACCCTTTGCGATGTTTTCTAGAGTCATATCCACGTAAGAATCACTAATGATGAATCGCAGAAAATCTGGATCGTTCATTCCAGAAAACACCCCTACTAATGCTGCCAAGGCAAAAACTAAAAACGAGATTAAGAATTCAACCTGCGAATGGTACATGACCAGTGGTAAATCCGTTTTCCAAAACTTCAGAAAGGACTTGGTTGTTCCTTTTTGAGATTTATAAATTCTTAGTGAGAGTATTTGGGCGACACCGTTTAAGTAGGAGCGGATGAGTCGATTTTTATAATGCGTGCGAGAGTAGGAGAGATCATCAATAATTTTGATGTAGTGGTTTGCTACGCGCTCAGGATTAAATGAATTACCTTTTAATTCCGATTCAAACTCATTCCATCGTTTCTTATTTTGCCGTATAAATTCGCTTTCTTTCAATGGAATAATTCAAGGATAAAAAAAGTGGTTTATTCGTAGGGACACAAGGTGAAAACACTGGAATTTGAAAATACTCAAGGAATTAACATGCAGTATGTTGCTGCAACTGTTTTAGAACGCGGCTTTGCTTGGTTAATTGACGCCATTATTGTGGGGTTATATTTTTTAATAATGGCCATGATTTTATCTCCTAACACAGATAATGAGAGGCTATTTTATACAGTTGCGGTCATTCTGCCACCGTTTTTTTTCTACACGGTGCTAATGGAATGGCTGAATGATGGAAGATCTATTGGTAAAATGGTGCTGGGATTGAAGGTTGTGAGAGTAGATGGTCGGCCGGTCGCTGGATATGATTATTTAATGCGTTGGATGTTTCGATGGCTAGACATTTACATGACCCTTGGAACACTCGGTTCGGTGATGGTTTCGGCAACAAGTCGCAGTCAAAGATTAGGGGATGTTTTGGCCGACACGACCGTGATACAAACGCGCTCAGGACGAATATCATTGAAGCGTGTTTTGCGATTAGGATCCCTTACGAAGTACGAACCAAAATTTCCACAGGTGCTCTTGTTAACCGAAGAACAAATGATGCTGGTAAAGGAGGTGATGAATCGAAATAGAAAAATTAAAACCTCAGGAAATCACAGGGCTCTCGCAGAAACTGCAGATCGTTTAAGATTGATTTTAGATATTGATTCAAAATTGGGAGACAAAGCACTGCTTGAAACCCTGATGAAGGATTATGTTACCCTTTCGCGCTAATCTTTGATGACCCTGGTCGAAGCCCACTTGTCGTACCACATAACGCCATCGCCTATCCAAACTGATATAAATTCTAAGGGTACCATTCGGCAAAGTGTTCTGATCACAGTTTGTCCGAGTGATGGTTGGCCTCCATCCACATTAACTACCCGAGTTTTCATGATCATTTTTCCGACCGTCTGACCAAGCATGTGTTCCATGACAGCATAATAAGCAAAGAAGGCAAGTAACGGAACAATTGCCAAAATGCCTCCTGAAGTCATTCCTATAATCAGTCCGAAAACAAAAATAATTACTTAATAGATCACCAAATCAATTAGATAGGTAAGGAATCGTTGACCTGCAGAAGCATAATTACTCGAGTCAGGCGCATTGGATTCGAAAACAGATTCGTCTAGCATTTCTTCGCTCATGATAATTCAATTTGAAACAATAATAGCACATGCTAATTATTGGACAAAAGAAGAATTTACTTTTCGCTTATTGAACTATAAAATTGGGCGTATTCGCGTATGGTTTTTTCATTGCTTAAGAACTGCTCAATATGCTCTTTGGCCTTTTTACCCATCGCAGGAATGTTTTCTCTGTTGGCTATAAAGCTATTGATCGATGAAGCGATTTCTTTTGGTGAAGAAGGGTTGATTACATAACCGCCCTCACCATTTTCAACCATTCCAATGTTTCCAGGGATGTTAGTGATAATCACTGGTTTGGAGAGATACATTGCTTCAATCATTGCCTTTTGTGTGGCTTCGCCAAATAAGGATACAGATATCGCAATATCACAGGCTTTTACAATACTGTTAGAATCATTTCGGAAACCAGTGAAAATGAATCTGTTGGGCTTTGATGAATTTTCAATTAGTCTTTTAATTTCATCAGTGTCCATGCCTTTTCCAATCAAGAGAATGCAGATGTTAGCATCTTCAGGTAAGAGGTTTGTCGCCTCTACTAGGTCATGAAGCCCCTTCATTCTTGTGCGATTATTGGCAACAAACGCACAGGTCAAAGCACCATTTGGAATACTAAATTCTGTGAGGTCAGCAATCTCAATGTTTGAATACCAATCTGGGTGATGACCTTTGTTAATGGTAATTGCCTTTTTAGAAGACATACCGTTTTTTAGAAACATGGTTCTAACACTATCCGCAAGACAAATCATGTAATCCAAACGTGGATTCAAAAAGGTGAGGTAGGTAGTTGGGTCAAACCAGTGTATGTTACCGGTGTACCCCCTATAGCCTACGATCTTAACATCTACATTCCATAGGGCAAAGCAAGCATTTGAAATGGCCTTGCTATTAAACGCGTGTACCACATCTATTTTATTCTCCCTAACGGTCTGTTTGATGAGTGAGATTGCCTGAATGTCAAGTTTACTTTTCGGTTTGTAATCTATCAGGTGTGCCCCGAGTTCTTCCAATTTCTCAGAGTAATAACCTCCCTTTTCAGACATCACCGATATTGAATATCCAAGCTTCAGAAGACCCACAAAAATCTCAGCCTCAGGTCTAATCGCGTTAAGTGACCCAGTGTAATTACTTATGACGAGTATATGAGGTAATTGCTGGATAGCTATTCAGATTTAACAAAAGGAGGTTCATGAAATAGGGACTCATTTGCAGGTTCCCAGAGCTCAATTTTGGTTCCATCAGGATCCATAATCCAAGCGAATTTGCCATATTCAAACGATTCCATTTCGCCAATTTGTTCTACACCTTCTGTTTTCAGCTCGGCCAACAACGCAACCAAGTTTTCAACTCGATAATTGATCATGAATTCTCGTTCGCTTGGAGCGTAATACTTAGTGTCGCTTTCCATCGGACTCCAAACTGTGGTACCCATTTGTTCCGCTTCTGTATTGGTCGAGTTCCATAAGAATTTACTGCCGTACTTATCTGATTCGATACCTAAATGTTTGGAATACCATTCTTTTGTCAATTTGGGGTTTTTCGATTTAAAGAATACACCACCGATACCTGTCACACGCTTTTTCATTAAGCAAATATGATATTGTGAATCAAATTTTCATGGATTCTCTAAAGTCCTTTGTCAATTGTTCTAATTCTCGCAGTATTTCAACATTTAATTGATTTGCCCGAGCAGGGGCAACTTTCACAGAATAAGCACTTGGAGCATCCAGGTTTTTGAAAAGTTCATTGGATTTTACGAGCATTTGATATTCGGTTTCAATCTCCAATGGGATTTCGAATCCATCAAGGGCATAGATGAGGTTTTCTGAATAATTCTTATGCTGGTTCATTAAGTTCAGAAAAAGAATCAGGTCGTTCTCTTTGGCTTCAGTATATACCAAATGTAGTCCCTCGAAATAGCATCCCATTATCATTAATAAACCAAGGCCTTCTTTTTCATTTTCCTTAAAATACTCATGCCCCAATGTATAGAGTTCCATAATCAATCTGCCCAGTGAATCTGGTCGGGATATGTTTTGCTCAAAGCGTTCGGTAATCCCAGATTCAATTTGATATCCGAGGCCAAGGTCATCACCCAGTCTTTTACAATGAGTAAAATATTCTAACGCAGCTTGTTGATCATTGAAGGCACCAACGTATGCCAGATCCACCATATACATTCCAAACAGAACAGTCGATTGATAGAATGCTTTTTCGTTGTGTTGAATCGGGAAAAGCACCTGCTTATTATAAAGAGCATCTGTGGTTCTTAGCAAGGCTGGAATTTGCATTGGAGTGGGCAAAGAGATGATTCTGACGGAGTCAGACATAGTGCTGATAGACTCTCTTTTCATCGATGGCTGATCAGTCTGATTTGTTTGTTCTGATGGTTGACCAGTGCAACCGAGCATCGATGCTAGGGCAATGCAAAAGCATATGACGAGACATAATCTCATTTCACAATCATTCTTTTGCTTTTATCTATGTTTTCACTTTTTGCATTGATAATATAAATGCCAGGCAGCAAAAAATTCTCCTTATTGATGTGGTATTTAATGCTATTGTCGTCTTTCTGGTAAGGAATGAGTTCTGTGATGATATTACCTCTCGCGTCCAGAACTTGAGTAAGATAATTTCCGTTGGGACACTCCTTTAAGCTGGCTATACATGAGGGCACGCAAGGATTTGGAATAATTTCAAGTTCACACAAACCATCTAAGGACTCTTTGGCATTTAATACTACAACTTCAACCGCCAATATGCGATCCGATTTATCGTATTGAACCACCCGATAATAGGTGGTTTTCATGTTGTCCGTATTGACATCACAACTGTAATTTTTGCCCGATTCCATATTTGAAATTACCTCCCTCGAAATTTCATGAAAAGTCATGCCATTATCGGATGTGCTCGCTACGAAGTAACCATTTTCGCCAATTAAGTTACTGGACCATAGCAGCTTATAAGAGTTGTCAATGTCGGGTTCGATGCTTAATTTCAACTTCTTTAGTGGGCTAAGTTCTACATCCATACATAGGTTTGATCCCGTAATTCGGCCACCAATTTCAACTTTTCCTATGCCGCATATATTGCCTTCACCCTCTGTAATAAGTGATCCTTGAATGGTTAACAATCCATCGATTACAACATCTGAGTTCCCTGAGATTGTCAAATTTCCATTTATTACAATCGTTGACCCATCGGAAACTTGTACCATACTATTTCCAAATACTTCAACATCCCCATCGATTAGCAGGGTTCCACCGTTTATAACATACACCTCGCCATCTCCATACAATTGGGTGAGCTCACAAATTGATCGCATTGAATGCTCAATCGTGATTTGATGGTTTTTAAAAAAGACAGAACATGGATTAAACTCTGCCAAGTCTTTATTGGGAAGCCAGTTTTTGGGGCTGCTTGTTAATCCGTCACTTTTTGATTGGAAATGATTTACAGATTGTGCTCCAGAAAAAATTGGAATTCCAATCCCAACAAAGATCAATGCAGAGACTATGGTCCATCTCTGTAAAATTAGAATTGTATTTCGGACGATATTAGTCATTCATTTTACTGACCTTCAGCATGTTAGACATTCCCTTGCTTGAAATTGGCATACTTGCGATGTTGATTAGAAGATCGTTCTCATCTAGATAGCCAGCCTTTTTAAGTTCGTATTTTATGTCAGCAATAGTATGATCCGTGCTCACAAATTTGTCGTAGTAAAAACCTTTTACGCCCCATACAAGACTGAGCATATTCAGTATCCTGAAGTTTGAAGTAAAGACGAAAATCCAAGCCTTTGGTCGGTAAGATGAAATACGGAAAGCAGTATAGCCTGAAAATGTCATGGTTACAATTCCTCTAGCCTTTATCTTGCTGCTAAGTCTTACCGCGCTATGACAGATAGAATCTGTAATAAGTCTCTCCTCCGTTGATTCGTGTTCAATCTCACGATAATAGATCCCATCATAGTCTTCCACCCGATTGACGATTTTGGCCATGGTTTCGATTACTTCAACCGGGTATTTTCCAACACTGGTTTCTCCGCTTAACATGACCGCATCAGCGCCATCCATCACAGCGTTGGCCACATCGTTCACCTCGGCTCGGTTTGGAGACATGCTGTCAATCATGCTTTCCATCATCTGTGTAGCAATGATCACGGGTTTTCCTGCCTTTTGGCATTTTCTGACTATTTCCTTTTGAACAAGTGGAACATTCTGAAGTGGTATTTCCACCCCTAAATCACCCCGGGCAACCATGATGCCATCGGCTATGGATATGATTTCATCGATATTTTCAACCGCCTCTGGCTTTTCGATTTTAGCTATGATCATCGTCTGTTTTCCAGCAGCCTCGATATATTCTCTGAGTTCGATGATGTCTTGTGCCTTTCGGACAAATGAAAGGGCTATCCAAGATGCGTTATGCTTAAGTGCAAACTCTAAATCAATCTTATCTTTTTCTGTTAAACTGGGAAGTGATAGCTGAGATTCAGGAAGATTCACACCTTTTCGAGGTTTAAGAAGGCCACCTTGTGTCACTTTAGTAATCACATCAGTTTTATCTGTACCGATGACTTCAACACGCAGTTTTCCATCGTCAAGTAGAATGTTTTCTCCAATTTTTACATCTCTTTCAAGATTGGGATAGCTAATTGATACGCGTCCATTCTTTCCGATTATATCATCGCTGGTTAGCCGTAATTCATCGCCATTGTTCAGCATGATGGACTCTTCTTCTAAAAGACCAATTCTGATTTTTGGTCCGCTTAGGTCGGCTAGAATTGCGGTGTGTGTGTTGAGTTGTCCATCAATATCACGCAGTGTGCCGATTACTTTTTCATGAATACTATGTTCTCCATGAGAAAAGTTCATCCGAGCTACGCTCATGCCCGCATTGATCATCTTTGTAAGAGTCTCTTTGGTCGAGCTTGCGGGACCTATGGTCGCGACAATTTTTGTTTTGTTTTTTAACATGCTTAATCAGCGAATTTAATGGAGCATAGCACCGTAATTTGGTAACACCCTCAGTTTCGTTAACAACTCAGTATTCAAACAGTGAGTACTGCAATTTTTTGAATGGATCGTTTTCCAAAGACGAAATAAATTGGATTGCCTCAAGATTTTGAAGCTTCTCAGCAAAGCGTTCATCATCAAACAGTTCGATATACCCTTCAACAAGCATAAACATATTGAACTGTTTATACTGCTTGACTAAAGGTATGTTATCGCTAAGGTTATTTACCAAGAAATAATTCAAATGATTATTTCGGTCTTGATGTCTGAAAAACGAGTATGAATGAACAGTTCCCTCCTTGTCACTCATGTCCAAGTGAAACCTATGAAAGTCAAATTTGAATAATGAATTGAGATACCAAGCAACACGAAAATCTTTTTGATGGCAACTAAGTCCATAGCTGCAAAAATTATAATCATCCTCAACAATGAGCCTATGCTTGGACATGTTGCAAACCTAATTCGTGAAAGGCGAGTTTAGCCGCTTCTTTTTCGGCTTTTTTCTTTGATCGTTCTTTAGTTTTCGATTTAAGAGTGCCATTGATTAATACCTCGCACACAAAACCTTCAGTTTCTTCCAAACAAGCATAGGTATTAAACTCAAAAACTACTTTTTGTTGCTGGGCCCACTCGATTAATTGACTTTTAAAATCAATAGAATTGTGCACAACATGTTCAATGTCTAAATAGTTTTTTAGCAGGTAATTCTTCACGGTTTTTTTGGATGCTTCAAATCCTTTGTCTAAATAGATTGCACCCAACCACGCCTCAAGAGCATTGCCCACAATTTTTTCTTTGGAATCATCACTGCCTATTCTGGCTTCTATCATTTGGTCAAGATTCGCATTCATACCAACTTCTCCTAACGTTTGTCTGTTTACTATTCGTGCTCGAATTTTGGTCAAAACACCTTCGTTTGCATCAGGAAATTTGTAAAAAAGATACTCGGTTACCACCGTGTCAAGGACTGCGTCACCTAATAACTCCAGTCGTTCATTGCAATCGCGATGGCAAAATTTTCCCGCACCAACTACCGATTTGTGCCTCAATGCTTTTTCATACAGGGAGTAGTCGTTTGGCGAAATGCCCCAATACCGTTTGAGATAATTCTTAAGCTTAGATTGCCTTTCGCTGAGTCGTTTGAAATTGAATGATAGAATCAAGTAATCTGAAGGATTTACCCTACAAATTTCTTAAAAATCACGGATGCATTGTGACCGCCAAAACCAAAAGTGTTGCTGAGCGCAGCATTTACAGTTCTTTTTTGTGGAGTGTGGAATGTAAGATTCAATTTTGAATCAATTCCTTCGTCATCGGTGAAATGATTAATAGTAGGAGGAACAATGTCATTCTTGACAGCTAAAAGAGTAGCGATACTTTCGATAGCTCCTGCCGCACCCAGTAAGTGGCCAGTCATAGATTTCGTGCTGCTCACATTCATTTTGTAGGCATGATCTCCAAAAACAGCTTTTATCGCCTTTAGCTCTGCGATGTCTCCAAGCGGAGTACTCGTTCCGTGAACGTTGACATAATCCAAAGATTCAGGAGTTAAATCGGGATCGTCTTCTAATGCCGAATGCATCACATTTAAGGCTCCCAATCCTTCTGGGTGAGGAGCTGTTATATGGTGTGCGTCAGCCGACATTCCACCTCCGCAAATTTCTGCGTAAATCTTTGCGCCTCTGGCTTTCGCATGCTCGTATTCTTCTAAAATAATAGCACCAGCGCCTTCGCCCATCACAAAACCATCGCGATCTTTATCAAAAGGTCTTGAAGCCGTTTCGGGGCTGTCATTTCTTGTTGATAACGCGTGCATGGCGTTAAATCCGCCAATACCCGATTCATTAATTGCGGCTTCTGATCCGCCAGAAACGATTACATCAGCCTTACCTAATCGAATGTAATTGTAAGCATCAATCAGCGCATTAGTGCTGGTAGCACATGCGCTAACCAGACTGAAATTGGGTCCTCGAAATCCATATTTCATTGAAATATGACCAGCTGCAATGTCAGAAATCATTTTAGGAATAAAGAATGGGTTAAACCTTGGAGTACCATCTCCTTGGAAAAAACCTTTTACTTCATCTTGGAATGTTCCTATACCACCGATACCTGAGCCAAAAATGACTCCAACTCGATCTTGATTGACAGAATCCTCAACCAACTTGGCATCTGAAACTGCTTCATCCGCCACAATGAGTGCGAATTTTGAAAACAAATCCAATTTTCGACCCTCCTTACGATCGAAAAAATTGTCCAAATCGAGATCCTTGACCTCGCAGGCAAATTGAGTTTTGAAGTTTGAAGCATCAAAGCGAGTAATAGGTGCAGCACCACTTTTACCCTTGAGTAAACTATCCCAAAATGTTGGCGCGTTATTTCCAATTGGAGTTAATGCACCAATGCCGGTAACGACTACCCGCTTTAGCTTCATAATATTTAGTGTTAAGGTTGGTTTAGGATGCGTGCTCCTGAATATACTTAACTGCTTCACCAACAGTTGCAATGTTCTCAGCTTGATCGTCTGGAATCGCAATGTTGAACTCTTTTTCAAATTCCATGATTAGCTCAACTGTGTCGAGTGAATCAGCTCCTAAGTCGTTTGTAAAGCTAGCCTCCAGGGTAACTTCACTTTGATCAACTCCTAGTTTGTCTACGATTATCGCTACTACGCGTTCTTGAATATCAGCCATGATGCTTGATTTAATTTTTGCTTTTTAACAGAGTGCAAAGAAATACCTTTTCAGATGATTAATCCAAATTGAAAATTATGAGTAATGAATACAGAGTTCGCTGAAGGGTTTTCGATGTAGGTTTGGAACGGTTGCGTTTTTTGCCGCATGTCCCACAGGGATTAGTAAATAGGGTCGTTCATTGTCGGGTCGCTTCAGTATTTCAGTCAAGAAATTCATTGGGCTGGGGGTGTGCGTAAGTGTGATTAATCCAGCATTATGAATGGCATTTATGAGCATTCCGCAAGCAATTCCGACTGATTCATTGACATAATAGTTTTGCCATTTTTCTCCATCAATATATTCAAAGGCTCGCTTGAATACAATGATTAGGTATGGCGCAGTCTCAAGAAATGGTTTATTCCAATCCGTTCCAATGGCTTCTAGATCTTTTAACCATTGATCGCTCATGCGATGGGTGTAACTTTCATATTCTTCTTTTTCAGCAGCTTCTCGAATTCTTTTTTTGATTTTTGGATCGCTTACCAAGCAAAACGTCCATGGTTCTTTATGTGCACCAGATGGTGCCGTGCCAGCTGTCAGAATAATATTTTTAATGGTTTCGAACGGAACCGGCTCATCTGAAAAATCGCGGACGCTTCTTCTTAGATTGGATTTCTCATATTGTTTGCGACTCAGTTCAAGGCCTTCTTGATTTGAAATCTGAATGCCCTGATATGTGATGAATTTTGGTTCGTTACTCATTGCGACTTCTACATTTGAACCTGCAAATTAAACTTCCGAATGCAAGTTGGAAATAATAAAATAAGATTGGCGGTGTTCGCATCTGGCTCTGGAACTAATGCGGAGGCGATAATGAAGCGATTTTCAAGACATCAACACATTGAGGTGGTATTAATTGTAACGAATAGATCTGAAGCGGGTGTAATTAAGCGAGCTGACTCCTTTGATGTTGAAACCATTTACCTCCCAAAAAGTCGATTTGAGAATGAAACCGAAATTCTACAAATTCTCTCAGAAAAAGGGGTGGATTGGATCATCTTAGCAGGCTGGCTTTTACTAATACCTCCTTATTTGGTGTTAAAGTTCCCTGGTCGAATTATTAATGTGCACCCTGCCTTGCTGCCAAAATTTGGTGGAAAGGGAATGTATGGAAGGCATGTTCATGAAGCAGTTAAAAATGCGAACGAGATGGAGAGCGGAATTAGCATCCACTTTGTGAATGAAAAATTTGATGAGGGAGCTATTATTGAGCAGTTTAGGGTGAATCTGGAACATAGTGATTCAGCTGAGGAGATAGAAAGAAAAGTGCGTGAGTTGGAATTAAGCCACTATGCTAGCGTCATTGAAAAAGTGGTTTTATCCAAAGTTTAGTGATTTGCAAGTGACAATTTGTATTTTTTGGTCGCCTAAGCCTAATATTCAAACTATGCCCAATAAACGACATTGGTTCATAATTGTAGCCATTATCACACTCGTGTTTTCTGGTTTTTTCGATTCGCAAACCACTTTTGCAACGGAAGAACAATTGTCCGATTTTGTCCATGAATCGTTTCAAGATTCTCCGCCAACAGCGCATTCTGAACATGCTGAGAGTGAAGGGGCGCACGAAGCTGGAGAACGTCATGAAGATGGCGGAGGGCATGATGGTCCAGATACCTCAGGACTGTTTTTTATCATCATAGCTGTATTTATCGGTGCCGCAACTCGGCATTTCTTGAAACGATTGCCAGTACCCTTTACGGCCTTGTTGCTCATTATAGGAATTATACTGGGAGTAATGACCCGATTTCATTTATTCGATTCTTGGGCAGGAGTAGATGTTAGCTTCATCGCAGATTCGTTCAGATGGGCCGCTCATATTGATCCTCATATGCTCTTTTTCGTGTTTTTGCCCATCCTGATTTTTGAGGCAGCATTTGCGATGGACTTACACACATTTAAAAAATCGGCCACGAACTCAGTCATTTTAGCTGTGCCGGGAATATTAGTTGCTCTTCTAATGACAGGTGGATTGGTATACGCCATAGATTACTTTGATATTGGCTTAGAGGGTTGGGCTAATTGGTCGCTAGCTTTCATGTTTGGATCAGTTATCAGTGCCACCGACCCTGTGGCTGTTGTAGCGCTCTTAAAAGATTTAGGAGCCAGCAAGAAACTTGGAACGTTGATAGAAGGCGAGTCATTACTGAACGATGGAACTGCCATTGTACTATTTATGGTTTTCTTTTTGGGGCTCTCAGGACAAGCTTCAGATGCCAACGGATTTGTTGAGTTTTTCAGGGTTGCACTCGGTGGAATTGCCGTTGGACTGGTTGTGGGCTGGATTATTTTAAGATGGTTGAAGGGAGTGTTCAATGATGCAATGGTCGAAATATCAGCTGTGGTAGGTGCTGCATATGTTACATTCTATGTCGCAGAGCATTTTATGCACGTTTCTGGGGTGCTTGCTTTGGTCGCCTTAGGCTTAATGATTGGCGGTATTGGACGCTCTAGCATATCTCCACAGGTGGAGCATTTTATGCATGAGTTTTGGGAGTTAGCGGGATTTATTGCGAACTGCCTCATCTTCCTAATTGTTGGATTTGTCATCGCAGAAAGAACCGAGTTTACGGCTAATGATTTCTTGGTGTTGGGTATAATATATGTTGGAATACATGTGGTGCGTGGTGTTGTTATTCTTATTCACTATCCATTTATGAAAAATACAGGTTATGGCTTACCTGTGAAGGACGCAATTGTTGTCTGGTATGGTGCGTTGAGAGGCGCGATTGGTCTGGCTTTGGCGCTCATGGTAGCCGGGGTTGATTCCAACAGTATGGCCAATGCTATGGGTATTACACCTGAGGCTGCTACTACAATTAAGGACCAATTCTTATTCATTATTGCGGGTACTGTAACATTGACTCTGCTTGTAAACGCAACTACAATTAAGATGCTTGTAGAGAAACTTGGGCTGTTGGATATCCCACCGGTTAAGGCGCTCGCAATGAAGGCAACTTCTGAATATATGAGAAGTAGTGCTGAAAATCACATGCAAAAGCTAAAGGAGGATCGTCATTTGCGAAAAGCAAATTGGAGCACCGTGGCTGAGTACTTACCAAAAGAAATGAAAATGGTGGAGGATGTGGATGAGTCAATCCTGTCCGTGGCTAAAATTGCTGAGTTAAGAAGACGGATTCTCGAAAAGGAAAAGAGCTCTTATTGGAAGCAATATAAGGAGGGAATGCTTGGTCCAAATGCGGTGAGAACTCTTTCTGACACGGTGAATGATATATTGGATGATAAGGGTGCACAGTCTCTTTCGCATAGAAAGGATTTGGAATTATTATGGCAACCCCCAAAATGGCTAAGCACTTTGCAATCATGGCCAGTGATAGGTAAAATTACAGAGAATGCATTTTTTGAAAAACTTGCGATTAGTTATGATAGCGCAGTTGGTTTTATTGCAGCACAAGAGGAATGCTTGAAGCTGATTGAAAGCATGTATAGGGCTGAGGATGAGAGCGAACGACCAAATCTTGAACGAATTGAGCAAGAGGTAAATGAAAACATAATTAGTGGGCAAACTTTTGTCAGAAATCTAAGAAATACCTATCCAGAAATTTATCGATCTATTGCAACTCGACAGGCCATTCGTTCGGTCTTGAATTACGAGTTGCATACAGTCGATAGACTGCGTAGCAAGGGACGTTTGGATGGTGGGGAGGCTTCAAAACTTACTCACGACATTGAGGCAAGAATGAAGAAACTTCTGGAGAAACCACCAAGCATTGTGCTGCCAGAAACAGGTGATTTATTGGACGCTATTTCTTGGATCAAAGACTTAGATGTCGACACGGTTAAGAAGCTTAAGTCGCTCTGTCAAACCAAAATATTTTCAAATGGTCAGGTGGTTATGAAAGCGAAAAGCGCGACACAAGGCATGTTTATAATAGCGAGAGGAAACGTTAAAATATTGGACGGCACTGAAACGATAGAACTAGTTGGAAAGGGGCAGGTTCTTGGTCAAAAATTAATATTAGGAAATCGGGCAACACGCTATAGTGGAGTGTGTGAAACACCTGTTACAGCGTTGTGGTTATCTCGCTCAAATGTGAACCGATTATTAGAAGAGTCACCCGGTTTTAGAGCTATAATGGAAAAACTGCAATAAAGCACTTGGAGCAAATTGATATAGATATATATTTGCAGCCCTTTTAAGGGAAATGGGAGTTTAGCTCAGTTGGTTCAGAGCACCTCGTTTACACCGAGGGGGTCGGGGGTTCGAATCCCTCAACTCCCACCATTTCAAGCCTCGCTAGTCGAGGCTTTTTTGACTTGTGTATCTTGAGGCATTAGCTCAGTTGGTTTAGTTCGCCTAAGGCGGATGACAGGGCAGGAGTCAAAGGTTCGAGCCGTGTGAAGCGGGCTCACAAGTGAATGGAGAAATCCAATCGAATGTTCTTTTTATTGTTTTGAGGCATTAGCTCAGTTGGTTTAGAGCACTACCTTGACAGGGTAGGGGTCACTGGTTCGAATCCAGTATGCCTCACTTGATGATTAAGCTCAGGAAGCGAAGCGACCTGAGCTTTTTCATTGAATGAGCTGAGCTTGCTCAAATGAAAAGAGAATGAAAAAAGAGTATGAATCGAGTATCGATTCGAGCTTAATTCCATTCACGGAAATTACTGGATCATGAAAAATAATCCAGTATGCCTCAAAAATGTTTTACCTCAAAGGCCTTTAATACATTTAAGGGATTTTTTGATTCTAGAACTTTCATCCTATTAGGACTTTTCTCTCTTTCTTCTTTCCTTAAGGTAGGTCGATGGCGTAAGCTGTGTGATTTTTTTAAATGAAACGACAAAGGATGTACTAGACTTATATCCAGCCATATTTGAAATTGCTTCAATCGTATAATTCAATAATTCAGTTTCTCGTTCCAAGCGTCTTAAGATGTATTTAATCCTTCTGCTGTTGATGTAGTCTGGAAAAGTCTGGTTAAAATGCGCCTTGATTGTAGCTGATAAATACCGTGTATTAGTCTCACAAATTTTCGACAAGCTTTCTAGAGTGGTTTCGTTTGTAAATCCATTTTCACTCTCCCAATCCGAAAGCTTCTGAAGAATATTAGCTGTTAATTCAAAACTTATTTCTTTCTGGCTTTGATCAATTTCTGAATGTTCGGTTTCTGAATCTGTTGAGGATTGAATTAATTCCTGAATTTGAAGGAAGAGCTCATTTATTTCATTTTGTTTGGAACGATATCTCCAATAAAGAAATATCAGCGCAGCAATTGCAATGGCAGCAAATCCGAGAAGTATACCACTTCTGAAGCGGAGGTTTTGAAGGTTAATGCGGTTTAATTCATTTTTGACTTCAAGATTTTCGATCTCATCGAGATAATCATTGAGTCGAATTTTTTGTTTCACTCCTTCATTGAATAAGGAGTCATTGAGATGATCAAACTCCTGGTAATAAACTAAGGCTGAGTCGAATTGATTTTGTTTCTTATAAATCTCGGAAAGGTGGAATAATGCCTTTGCTTCTACTAAATGATATTGAATAGACTTTGATAACTCTAATTGTAGAAGTGCAAAATGTCTTGCGGAATCTAATCGATTTTCTAACAGGTATAAATAAGAGATGTTATTTAAAACTTCACAGTCTGAATGGTTCAATGCCCGTTCTACTTCGAATAGTTTTAATGCTTTTAAAAAATAGGATTTTGCGGTAATTAAATCTCCACCTGAAGCGTATGTAAGCCCAATATTGTTAAGCGATTTTAACTGAATTAATTCATTTTTCTGACGCAGTGAAATGGATAAAGCGCTTGATAAATAGAACCGCGCACTATCCATTTTACCAACGCCTCTATAATAACTACCCATAGCCTGATAGCTATCAGCGATTTTGTTGCTATCGGATGACTTGGATAAATTGTCAAAGCATACCTTCAAATATTTCAAGGATTCATCATTGTTCCCTATTGTAATGTTGATTTCAAGTAGAACTTTTGCTGCATCTCCAATAAAATCTGTGTTTTCTTTACTTGATGCTCCCTTGAGGCTTTCATGTGCGATGTTGTATGCTGTATTGAGGTCTCCAAGCCTTAAGTATAGTCTTGCTCGATCTAATAATATTGCTAGTCGTATATCACTGTTGATAGGAGCATGTCTTTCAGCACAATCGAGATATTCAATGGCAAGATTCGAGCTAATGTTATTACGCTTTGTTTCGTATTCATTATAGATCGAGTCAGTAACAAATAGGCTATCCTTATCACTTATGTCGCAGAATACTTTGGCATTGCTGATCATTGCTGAATACAACAAGGTGATTAATATAAATGCTTTGATCAATCCGTTCATGTTCCTCCTGGTCGGGGGGATTAAATCTAGCCAAATTCTTGAATCTGGTTATTTATTATCGTCTGTTTATGGTTTAGCTAAACCATTTTTGTTCAAAAGATTGAAACCAATGAAATCACTTTTATCATTTGCAGCTATTTTAGCTTTTCAAGTTTGTGCATTAGGGCAATTTTCAACAGGTTGGATGCCACTTCCCAGCGAATCTAACATAACAAATGGTCCAACCCAAGGTTTTTGGTTTACCGCGGAGTCAGACTTTACCATTAAGGCTCTAAAAGTTCCTGATGATGCTATGTCAAGTACAGCAGCTCAAAGTATAGCGGTGCTTAAGTTTACAGGAAATGGTGCATCTTCAACCCCTTCAACAAATTATTCGGTTTTGTTCTTAATTCAAGACACAATTACCTCAGACTCTATCCCATGCAATGTTGATATTGAGAATGGTGATCATATTGGAATTATCGGGTCGCGGTTTAGCACAACATCTAATGCTGAACAATCATCGAATACTGCGGCTTCTAACTATAGCACAACGATTGGTAGCACCACTGTACCGCTGTATAGAATAAATGCTAACTCACCACTTGGAAATCAAAGCCCAAGCGTAGTCTGGAGCCCAAATAGTTCAGCACCTATTGTTAGAATTGAAATGTACCTTGAAACTTGCGAAGCACCAGAGGCTGGTACAATTGAGATTGACGATATTCAGTGTTTTGGTGATACAACGGCAACAATTTCAGCAACTGCCACAGGCTCATATGGACCATTCGTGATGAAGTGGTCAACAGGAGATTCGGCTGTAAATTCAATAAGTAATTTAGGCGCTGGAGAGTACACACTGTCCATCGCGAATAGTTATGGTTGTATTGGAGATTCTGTTATTACGATTGAGGAGCCAGATAGCCTTTATACGGACTTCACCGTGGTTGAGCCGCTTTGTTATGGTGAGGCAACAGGTACCATAACATCCACACCTGTAGGTGGTACACCACCATACAGTTACAGCTGGGTTGGTGGCAGCACTTCAAATACATTGACAAGTCTGACTTCGGGTCCATACATGCACACAGTTACTGATTCCAATGGTTGTGAATATATTGCTCCAGGTGTTATGACTCAGCCCAGTGAATTAGTGCTTATTACTGATACTATCATGAATGTAACATGCCCTGGAGATTCTAATGGCCAGTTTTGGGTAGCGACCACTGGAGGTACGCTGCCGTATACATACTTATGGAATGATCCTATGGCTCAGACTAGTCCAAATGCCTCGGATTTAATGGAGGGTTATTACTCGATTTCTGCGACCGATTTGAATGGTTGCGTTACCATATTATCCGATAGTGTCGGTCATGTTTATGATAGCCCAGCCGTGAACCTCGGAGCAGACCAACCGATGCCGAATTCAGGAACTTTAACGCTATTTGGTCCCGGGAACATGGCCTCTTATTTGTGGTCAACTCAGTCCACTTACCCATCAATCATTGTCCCCTTTGCTGGTACCTATTGGATTTGGGTTGAGGATGAAAATGGATGTACAAATACTGATACGATAGAAATTTTTGAACCAACACCTGAGGGGATATCGGAATTCGAAACTGAGGGCTTAAGCCTTAGCCCAAACCCCGCAAATAGCTCATCAACATTGATCTTCGATGAGCCAGGGATACAATATCAAATTCAGATTGTTAATCAGCACGGACAATTGGTGTTTTCTAAAACAGCTTCGAATAGCCTTCAGTTAAGCTGTGTCGATTTACCCTCTGGTAACTACTTCATTATTGCTACGAGTCACAAGGATCAAATCATGTCGAAACTTCAGGTCATTCACTAAGAATTTAGTCACTTACTCAGATTTATCAACCATACTCTCATTGGTGAGTTGCCGGCTCGTTTGTTATTCTTTACTTCAAGTAAACAATATAATCAACCAGGAGCGCTACGCAACCATGGACCTCTTGAGGTCAACCTAACTAAGCTGTCAACCGCCTTCTCCAGTGATTCGAAACTTCATGCGGTCGTGCATTCCAAAATGCGACACGCTATGAAAAATGTAGTCTTAACCTTAGGCCTTGTTCTTATTGGCATTCTTTCCTCGTTCTCACAAGTTGGGGTAGGAGGAATAAAAGGAACCGTTACCGAGTCAAACGACAAAGAGTCGCCACTACCATTTGCGGATGTTGCACTTTGGCAAGGTGGATCCATCATTGCCGGAACAATCACAGACGATGATGGCGATTTTGAAATCAAGGCGCTGTCTCCGGGAAAGTATAAAGTAGTGATAAGCTCAATGGGCTATCATACTCAATCCTTGAATGGTGTTATTGTCAATTCAAATAAAACTACATCACTTCGTAAGGAACAATGCCAGCTTACAAGCACTGCCTTGGAATTAGGGCCTGTGGATATCACGGCAGAAGAGGAATATGAAATTGACATCATCGATATGGATGGACCAACAACCATTGGCATGGATGCCGAGCAAGTCATGCGTTCTCCCGATCGAAACTTAAAGAATAAAATCACCCAAATGCCGCGGATGGTGAGCAGCGACAATGGCAGTAACAGCATTTTCGCAGGCGGACAGCGTGATGGTGCGGGTTACATCATGGTTGATGGACAAAAGAGGAGGTCGCTAAGCGGTATTCCGATGACTTCCATTCAAAGCATGGAGGCTATGCTGGGAGGTGTTCCCGCATCTTATGGAGATGCCACTGGAGCAATTATCAGCATAACAACCAAAGCTGCAACTACAGATTATCATGGTAGTATTGAACATATAACGTCTGGTGCTAAGTTGGGTGAACGCTACTATGTATTGGATCCTTTTGGTTACAACCTCACAGAATTTAGCTTGTCAGGTCCTTTGATTGTCAAGAGATTGAACGATACAACCAAGCAAGTTCTGGTTGGGTTTTTCGTTTCCGGAAACTACATCAACCAACTCGATCCTAGGCCTTCGGCAGTGGGAGCCTGGAAAGTAAAGGACGATGTGCTCGATGATCTTAAGAGTGATCCTTTGCGGCAAGGGTTTACCGAAAACTCGGTGATTCCAAACACGGACTATTTGCGACTCTCAGATTTTGAACGAGTGTCTGTGCGGCCCAATACTGAACGATCAGAAAGTAGTTTGACTGCCAAACTAAATGTGAATACTACCAAAAACACCACACTCACTTTTGGGGGCAATTACAACTCAACATCTGGCAATCGATATGACTTTGATCATTCACTTTTGGATTTTGAGAGCTATCCGCTAGAGACGAGCAGAATTTGGGGCGTATATGGACGTTTTACTCAGCGTTTTCAGAATGTGGACGAGGATAACAGACCTTCTGGCTTGATCCCGAGTGCTTTCTATACTATTCAGGCGGACTATACCAGAGAATACTTCAATCGCCAAAATGAAGACTTTGGAGATGATTTTTTCAAGTATGGATACCTCGGCAAGTTTACCACCTATCAAGCGGTGGATTATGCGCAGGGACAAGATAGTGCGACTGGAATATTTGGAAATATTCAGCAAACGTATAGAGACACTTTGATCACTTTTGAGGCGGGTGATGCCAATCCCGAATTGGCTCAATTCACACAGCGATATTATGAACTCAATGGATGGGAAGGTTTTGATGCCGAAGGAAATCCGGTATTCGATAGATCTCGGGCGGACGCACTGGCCAACTATAATAATATTCAAAGCGGTGGAGGTCTAATCAATGGCGATAATCTAGACAGCCGTTCGCGCAGTGTTTATGGCATGTGGTCTTACAACAATGATTTAACCAATGCCCATGGTGGTCAAACAGATAACTATGCAGAAAGTATCGCGGATCAATTGCGATTGACCGGCCAAGGATCTGCGGACATTGGTGATCATTCTATCATTATTGGGTTTGAATATGAGCAACGCATCGAACGAGGTTATTCATTGAATCCTCGAAGCTTGTGGACAATTGCTCGACAACGGGCTAATTCACACATCGAACAATTGGATTTTGATAACAGCACCATAGAATATCCTGGTCCATATATCACCTACGATCGTCTCAATTCTGCTCCAGGCGACTACACAGCTGCTGATGAGCAATCATTCATTGATTATAACATGCGTAAGGCGATTGGCTTGAATCCAGATGGCATAGACTATTTGGATATCAATAGCATTGATCCAGACTTGTTTCGGATTGAATATTTTTCAGCGAATGAGCTCTACAATGGAGGCTCTAGTTTGGTGAATTATTATGGCTATGATCCTTATGGTAATCGTACGAGAAGCAGATCTGGTTTTGACGATTTTTTCACTGAAACAGATGAATATGGAAACTTAACTCGCCCCGTTGATGCCTTTCGTCCAGTGTATTCCGCAGGATATATCGAAGACAAATTTGAGTTTAGAGACATCAATTTTAGAATTGGAATTCGTGTTGATCAATACGATGCAAATCAACAGGTGTTGAAAGACCCATATGTGCTTTTCCCAACTATCAAAGCGGGCGAGCAAGAAGCACTTGATCTTTTAGGTGAAGGAATGAGTAATCATCCATCCAATATTGGGGATGACTTTGTGGTCTACGTAGATAATGTAAAATCGCCAACTGAAATTCTAGGCTATCGAAACGGAGATGTTTGGTACAATTCAGAGGGAGCCGAGATGCAAGATGCGAGTGCACTTCGAGTTTCAAACGGACTGCCTGCGCCACTGTTGGTAGACAAGGACGCGACAAACAGTGTTGATATTACTTCAGAGTCCTTTGAAGACTACAAACCAAAGACGAATATCATGCCTAGGATAGCATTCAACTTTCCCATTTCGGATGTGGCTAAGTTTTATGCCTACTATGATATTCTCACTAAAAGACCAACTATTGGCAATAGATTAGATCCTTCTGATTACTATTATTTGGAAAGTCGCGCTAGCTCCGCTCAGTTGAACAATCCGAATTTACAACCAGAGCAAACCACCAGCTATGAAGTTGGGTTTGAGCAGAAGGTCACTTACAATTCTGCCATTCGTTTTGCAGCATTTTACAGCGAATCAAGAAACTTGGTTCAGGCCACTCGAGTTTTTGATGCCTATCCCATAGAGTATCATACCTTCGACAATATCGATGTGGCTACTGTCAAGGGAATGACCATTTCCTACGATTATAGGGCCAGAAAAAATTTGAAGTTACGCGCTTATTACACATTGCAGTTTGCTGAGGGTACAGGCTCAAACGCCACTTCTCAGTTGAATTTGGCTCGAACTGGTGAACCTAATCTGCGAGCCCCGATTCGTTTATCCTACGATCAGCGCCACCAAGTTACAGCCAATATAGATTACCGGTTTGCGGCTAAAAAGTGGAATGGTATTTCGATGTTAGAAGAACATGTTTTGCTAAGAAATTCGGGCGTAAACATTCAAATACGGGGTGGTTCAGGTATGCCGTATAACCCTCAAGCAAATGTTACTTCTACCGCATTATTTGCCAACAATCCATCACCATTACAACGAGGCACAATCAACAGTGCCGAGATGCCTTGGAAATTCCGATTTGATATGGGAGTGGACCGATCTTTTGATATTGCTCGTACTGATACCACTAAAGAAGCCTATCAGTTTGTGGTAACTTGCCAAGTCTTGAATGTATTGAATGCGCGAACCTTGAATAACGTTTATCGCGCCACTGGAAATGCGGACGATGATGGATACTTGGCATCATCCATAGGGCAAAACTATTCTGAAAGCCAGAATAGCGAATCTTCGTTTCAAGAGTACTACGCCATGAAACTGATGAACCCAAACAACTGGGAGCTTCCGAGAAGAATCCAGTTGGGTGTAAGAATGATGTTCTAAGCAGCGATCCGGGAATGATTAGCCGTACAATTCGTCTACTTGTTCCTGGATTTTTTCGCTCTCGATGTAATCGTCATAACTCATCATTTTATCCACACAACCGTTAGGAGTAATCTCCACAATTCGAGTGGCTACGGTATGAGTAAACGTATGGTCATGGGAAGAGAAAAGCACCGTGCCCGGGAAACTGATCAAAGCATTGTTAAACGCTTGAATCGATTCTAAATCCAGGTGATTGGTAGGTTCGTCAACGATGAGAAGGTTAGCGCCTGCGATCATGATTCGACTCAACATGCAACGTACTTTTTCACCTCCGCTCAACACGTTCGTTTTCTTTTTGATGTCATCTCCGCTGAACAACATTTTGCCTAAGAATCCACGCACATCGGTGTCGTCCATTCCATCTGGAGCATAATCTCGCAACCAGTCTAGCAACTCTTTCTTTCCAGTGAAATATTCATCATTATTTGATGGCAGATAACCCGTGGTGATGGTCTGACCATAAGTGAAAGAACCTTTTTCGGCTTTCTTCTCACCCATCAATATTTGGAACAACGAAGTGGTTGCCAAACTATTTCGGCTGATGAAGGCAATTTTATCGCCTTTCTCCAATGTCACGTTGAGGTCAGAAATCAATTTTTCACTCTCACTGGAATAATGCAATCCTTCAATTTTTAGGATGTCGTTTCCAGCCTCTCGGGTCTGTTGAAAAATGATTCCTGGATACCTTCTAGTAGATGGTTTAATGTCATCTACATTGATCTTCTCCAACAACTTCTTTCTACTCGTTGCCTGCTTAGATTTGGAGGCGTTCGCGCTGAATCGAGCGACAAATTCTTGTAATTCTTTCTTTCTAGCTTCAGCCTTTTTGTTTTGGTTGGCTTGCTGTCTTAGCGCTAATTGACTGGATTCGTACCAAAAAGTATAGTTACCCGTAAACTGGCTCACCTTACCATAATCGATGTCGGCAATATGCGTACAAACCGTATCCAAAAAGTGACGGTCGTGGCTGACTACAATTACCGTGTTTTTAAAGTCGAGCAAAAAGTCTTCTAACCAGGAAATCGTGTGCAGATCCAAATCGTTTGTAGGCTCATCCAGAACCAATATGTCTGGATTTCCAAAAATGGCCTGAGCCAAAAGCACCCTTACTTTTTCACTACCGTTTAGGTCTTTGACCAAGGCATCGTGTTTGGCTTCGGGAATACCCAATCCACTGATCAATGCTGCTGCATCAGATTCTGCATTCCAGCCATCCATTTCTGCAAATTCTTCTTCCAGTTCAGAAGCGCGCATGCCGTCCGCATCCGAAAAATCGGCCTTAGCGTAGATGGCGTCTTTTTCCATCATTACTTCAAACAAACGTTCGTGACCCTTCAGTACCGTGTGCAACACCGATACTTCATCAAACTCGTGGTGGTTCTGCTTTAGCATTGCCAATCGCTTGCCGGGTTCAATTTCAATGTGGCCCGTATTTGGTTCAATTTCACCAGATAGAATTCGAAGAAACGTGGACTTTCCAGCGCCATTCGCGCCAATGACACCGTAGCAATTCGCGCCAAAAAACTTGACGTTTACGTCTTCAAAAAGCTTCTGTTTACCAAAGGCAAGAGATATATTGTGTGCTGCGATCATAATACTCAGGAGTTTGCGGCTGCAAGAGTACGGCTTCTAGTTGGGCTGAGCAACCCCATCCCCAATTAAGCGCAGAGACGCAACTATTTGACCACCAATGCCGTATTTGCCAAGTATTGACTATTTTAGTCCGTTCGAATTAAGTTACTCTATTGATGCTAACTCGGTTGAGGTTATTCTTGATTTTCATACTTCTAATATTGGGGCACATCGAGTTGTTCGATCAATGCTTTGGCAGTTCCTCTTACGATGAGTGGGCTTTTGTTATTGGCGGAGTCGATGACGAATCTATAGTTGATGCCGCATTAGACGATTGCGGAAATTTTTATGTCATTGGATTTACGGAAGGTTCTACTTCAATAAACTTCGATCCGAATGGCTCCAACAATGTGTCCTTTGCTGGCGGAACCGCAAAGCGATGTTTCATCGTGAAATATGATGCCACAGGACAGCTTGCTTGGGCAAAAAATTTACCGTACCAACCATCGTCCATCGATGTTACTCCAAATGGAAAAATTGGACTAATCGGAAATTTTCAGGGAACGAAAGATTTTGATTTGGGATCAGGAATAAACCAGTTAACGGCAAATAGTGGTGATGAAATATTCATTGCTACGTATGATGCCGATGCTCAATTGATTTGGGTAAAGCAATTAGATGGTGATGGAACTGACAACGCTGGTGACATCGCTTTTGGACCAAATGAGGAGATTGGATTCACTCTAGGCATTAATGAATTTACTGGCTCGGATAGCATAGATTTCAATCCTGATACGGCTTTGGTTGATGCATATGGGTTTTATTCCTGCGGGGGTTGTGGTAATAACCCAATGAAAAAATTCTTAGTTGTGGTTGACTCTGCGGCTCAAATCAGTTTGAACAATGATTTTCATGTCGGTGCAGCTAGGTGTTATAGAGACGTCTGTGGATACCGCGCCTTTGTTGCTAAATACAGTTCTGATGGTGAGTATGATTGGGCCCACAAAGTTGGCTACTCGCACAAGAACTTATACCCTGTTCAACATAGCTTAGCTACGGATTTTTCTGTCCGTGGCGGAAATGTGACCATTTCTGGGCAAATGTTGCGAGAGCTGGATTTTGACCCTGAATTGCTAGACACGGCAGTGATCTTGAATTATGATACTACCCAATGGAATTTGGATAGTTTGTACATGGAGGCATATGTAGCGAGTTACACTTATGAAGGAGATTATAAATCTCACTTTTTATTAGGTGGTCCAGAGGATGAAGGAGGATTACAGATTGGCTTGGACGATCTCGGAAACGTATATATAGCTGGAGAGTTCAATGATCAAGTCGATTTGGACGTGGATAGTGCCACATTGGATTTAGAATCTAGCATTGGTGGGTATGACTTGGCATTTTTAAAGGTCTTTGTCGATACAGCAGTGTTCCCAGAAAATCTTGATTCAAACTATGTTCAAGGTCCAGACACTTGCTGGAATACGGGACAAAAGATCGTAAACAACGATCGCGAAGCGGGCGACTTTTTTGGTTCGACCGTAGCTATGGATGGTGAATGGGCATTCACAGGAACAACGGATGATTTGAATGGAAGCAACCAAAACGCGGGTGCAGTATATGCCTTCAGAAAAGATACCAATTGGATCCAAACCCAAAAAATCGTTCCCAACTATCGGTCAGAAGGAGAATACTTCGGGCACCTGATGGCCGTGGATGATGATGTGCTCATGATCTGTAATGATCCCGGTTCGGGAGATACGATCAAAGTGTATTATTTCAAGCGTAACACAAGCAACGTATGGGAGCAGCAGCAGGTTATTACAGCAGGGCTCACAAACAAAACACCAACCAGCATCGATATTGAAAACGGCTACGCTTATGTGGGCGTATCAAGTCAGGGTAAGGTCTTGGTCTATGAACTTTCTGGTAGCACTTGGTCCTTGGATCAAACCATCACAGGCGCAAGCGGAAATCGATTTGGAGTGAGCGTATCAGTGGAAAATGACCTTTTAGCAGTAGGCGCCTTTTGGGACGACTTTGACGAAAATGGTCAGAACAATATCAATAAAGCGGGTAGTGTAAAACTCTATACTCGATCGGGTCAAAACCCATGGTCTTTGAGCACTAAGGTGGTCTCTCCAAATCGAGAAGCTAATGGATACTTTGGTTGGGATGTAGAATTGATGAATGGCGAATTGTATGTTGGTTCATACACCACAGATTATCAAAGTTTGAATCAAGCGGGTGCGGTGTATCGATTAGCAGATAATTCAGGTTGGTCCACCGTTCAAACTATTTTGCCAGCGGAGCATTTTTCTGGTGGAATTTTCGGTTATGCCATTGACTCGGACGATGATAAATTGATCGTTGGACACCGCAGGTATTCTGGGGTGGTCAGCGGAAACACACTCACATGGGAAGGCGCGGCACACTTGTTTGCATTGAACGATTCCAATGATATGGAAGAGATAGAGGTATTCTTTTCGACCAACCGAAATGCTGGAGATGAATTTGGTTTGGACGTAGCCATTTCGGGTACTAGCACTATCGTTGGTAGCTACTTTGATCAAACAGATGAGAACAACAGTAACACGATTTCCCAGGCCGGAGCAGCTCATATTTTTGATGGAGATTGCGACTCAATCTTAGTGGTTTATGTCTACGACACGACCAACGTGGAGTTATGCTCCGGAGATTCGACATATGCCCAAGGTGCATGGCAATTCAATGCGGGACAGTTTATTGACACCATTAGTATCGATACGATTTTGCTTACCAATGTTTCTATAGCAAATGCCATCAATACTTCGGATACGCTAACAATATGCAATGGAGGTTCAGTCATGGTGCATGGCCAGATGGTAAGCCAACCAGGAACTTACGTGGATAGTAACCAGACCAACGCAGGTTGTGATTCCATATCCACCATCTTAGTTCAAGAAGGAACCGGTTCTTATCAATTTGAATTGGCTTGGATCTATGATGGAGACTCCACGTTTTTGGGTGGGGCCTATCAAACAACTCCTGATCTATATGTAGATACAATGGCGAGTCAGTCTGGGTGCGATAGTATTGTTGAGACGCTGCTTTGGGTCTATCCGGTGCAATACGGAACAGATTCCATTACCATTTGTCAAGGTGAATCTATTCTATTGGGAGGTGTGATGCGATCTAGCGCAGGCACTTATACGGATACAGCCATGATTGGCGGAACAGCGCATATCAATCAAGTGTCGCTATTTATTAATCAACCGGTTGTTTCCAACTCAACCATGTCTATAACCACAGGAGATAGTATATACTTATCTGGTGCTTGGCGATATTCTTCAGGAACTTATTGTGACACCATTGGTGGCTGTGATACGGTATCTTGTGTTCAATTGATTGTAGGAAATTTGACCTACATTACTATATACGATTCAGCGGAGATTTGCTTTGGTGATAGCCATTGGGTTGGTACGTATTATGCCTACGTCTCAGGAGTTTATGTCGATACCGTAGGTAATGGAAATGGCCAAGACACGATTTACCACACAGATTTATATGTGGATCCATTCAACGCTGTTGTGGAAATCTATTCGACTGGCATGTGGTTGAAATCGAATCAATTGAATCCACCATTCATTTGGTTTGATTGTGATAGTCAAACTGTCATAGCAACTACTCAACAAGGGTTTTACCAGCCTGGCTACAGCGGTAATTTTTCATTAATCAATCAAGCATCTATTTGTGGTGATACATCCGCATGTGTGTATCATAACAACACACAAAACAAGGGAAATTTAGAGGTGAGAGGATATCCAACCGGTGCACGAGATCAGTACACACTTGTCTTTGAAACAATGCAAAGCGATGTTCAAATTGATTTGTATGACCTTCAAGGTCAGTTGTTACACAGTTGGATGGAATTATCCATTCAGCAGACTACCTTGCCGTTGTCGAATGTTGCCTCAGGCGTTTATCTAGTTCGAATCCATGCAGCAGAGGGACAAGCAACCCTGAAGTTTGCCAAATTGGTCGATTAGCATTCATAGATTACTCCTCTCATTATATGTGTGTCTACACTTAGTTTCGCTTATTTCGTTCGATATTAAACCATTATGAAGAAAATCTACTTATCTCTTATTACGTGCGGTGTTTTAGGCATCGTTCTTTTAAACTCAAACGCTGGTGGACCAGCAAGTAACGGCAATCGAGCTACGGGTGCACCAGGAGATGGTAGCAGCACCTGCGTTACCTGTCATAACAGTGGAGGCGCTTTTGGAAATGTAACTATTGACATGTCTATGAAAGATGCTAACGGAAATGTGAAAACCGAATACATTGCGGATAGTGTGTATGAAATAAAAATCACCGTGAGCAATAGTGCTGGAACACCTGATGGATATGGCTTCTCAATGATTTGTTTGGATGCGAATGACAACAACTATAATGGATGGGCCAATGCAAGCTCAAACGCTCAACTATCAACAAGTGCGGGAAGGAATTATGTCGAACATGATGGTATCAGTTCTTCCAATGAATTTACTGTGGATTGGACTGCACCAAGCGCGTCCACAGGAGATGTCACTTTTTATGTAGGAGCAAACGCTGTGAATGGTGCTGATGGGAATAGTGGTGATAAGGCAGCTTTGGACGATTTCACCATCTCTGAAACGGAGGGTCAGGGACCGAATGCGGTGAATGAGATTGAGGAAGATCAATTTGCGGTATTTCCTAATCCTACAAATGGGTTAGTAACTATTGAGGGTACAGATTTAGGGACATTAGTGGTATTAAATTCTGAAGGTCAATTAATTCAAAGCGGAACGCAAGGTTCGAATACTATAGATGTTTCAAATCAGCCTACGGGTTTTTATCTTATTCAAGACAAGGCAACTGGTAAAAGCCAGAAGATTTTTAAATTGTAAAGAATGTCCCGACCATGTGTCGGGATTTTTCTTGCAACATTTTTAAGTGAACGATTGGTCATTTAAAAACATTTGACTTACCTTTGACCAATCGTTCAGTTAAAAACAGATGTCTCCTAGAACCACTGCACAAAACGAAATAATCAGAGAAGAGCGCAAAGCTCAAATTCTTGATGCTGCACTTCATGTATTCGCAGAGGAAGGATATCATTCTGCATCTGTGAGCAAGGTGGCAAAACGTGCGGAAATATCTAAAGGGCTGATGTACAATTACTTTCAGAGTAAGGAGGAAGTGCTGAGAGCATTAGTTGTTGATCTTTTTGAGTACGCCATGAATGTATTGAAAGTGGATGTGAACGAAACGATTACCGATGAACGATTTAAGGAAATCATCGAACTAAGCATATTTATTCCGTTAGAGGAGCCACAGCGATGGAAGCTATACATGTCATTGGTATTTCAACAGGATGTGGCGGAGTTATTAATGGCGGAAATGCTGCCAAGAATGGGGCCATTTATGAAGCAAATGGCGGACTATTTTGAAGGCAAGGGTTATGATGATCCAATGGCGATGATGCGTGTATTTAGCGCCACCCTCGATGGAATTCAAATGCACTGCCTCTTAGATCCAACAAACTTTCCAGCTGAAACAGCAAAAGAATATCTCATAAAACAATTCGTATAAATGAAAGCACTTATCACCACATTCATTCTTGCATCGATCGCCTATGGATCGTTCGCACAAGATGCCATAGACATCATTCGCAAAGCCGAGGAAAAAATGCGGGGCAAGGAGTCAGCATACATGGAGATGACTATTGAAACCGTCCGACCCAAATGGACAAGGACAATGTCGTTGAAAAGCTGGGGTAAAGGCGATGAATATAGTTTGATGGTTCTGACTGCTCCATCAAAGGATGCAGGCACAGCATTTTTAAAACGCGGCAAGGAAGTATGGAATTGGGTGCCGAGTATAGAACGTTCCATCAAAATGCCACCAAGTATGATGAGTCAAAGTTGGATGGGAACAGACATGAGTAATGATGATCTGGTTCGGGAGTCATCGAGCGTAAGGGACTATACACACAAAATCTCAGGCGATTCTATCATAGATGGGCGGAAATGCTGGAAGATAGAACTGATACCAAAACCAGATGCACCGGTTGTATGGGGAAAGCTGGTAGCATTCGTGGATCAAAAAGATTACGTTCAGCTTAAATCCGAACAATATGACGAAGATGGCTACTTAGTAAACGTCATGAATTCTTCGGATGTGAAGGAAATGGACGGAGTAATTATGGCCACCAAATTGGAACTGATTCCGGTTGAAAAGGAAGGGCAAAAAACGGTAATGACTATTGATAAAATCAAGTTCAATGAAAAGTACGAGGACAGCTTTTTCACAGTTCAAAACATGAAACGAATCCGATAATGAAACTCTACCTAAAACTTGCCTGGCGAAACCTCATCCACAGAAAACTTATTGGATATTATGGCACGCCTAAATAAGGAAGAAGGTGTGACCTTTGTTTTCTCTACCCATGATCAGCGCGTGATTGATCGGGCGAGGAGAGTGGTGACATTGGTTGATGGGATAATATCCAGTGACGAGAGAAGATGAGAATACTAATTCTCATATTGGTATTAATGGCTCCATTGATGTCAATGTCTATGGTCTCTGATTCTACAAAATCGATTTCTGATTATTTCCAATTGAGAGGATATGTCAAGAACATGCAGGGTTTTCAAATGGCCGATTTGAATTACGTGTCACACTCCAACCTTATTCATAACCGACTTAATTTTAGAGTGTTTGCAACGGATCATGTTACGGTTGGACTCGAAGTTCGAAATCGCGTTTTTACGGGTGACCCTGTGAATTTCAATCCGTCATATGCACAATCCGTTGATGTGGATAATGGCTTAGTAGATTTAAGTTGGGCATGGCTAAACGAACCTGGAATAGTGGGTTTGTCGCAGATTGATCGAAGTTGGGTGAAGTGGACTAACGATAAATGGGATATTACTCTCGGTAGGCAACGAATCAACTGGGGAGTGAATGCATTCTGGAATTCAAACGACCTATTCAATACATTTAATTTGGTCGATTTTGACTATGAAGAACGACCAGGAACGGATGCCCTGAGAGTTCAGAGATACTTTAAAAACTACAGTTCAATTGACATTGCTATCGCACCCTCAGAATTTGATTCTTCCTGGGTAGGAGCGGGGATGTACAAGTTCAATAAATGGACCTACGATTTTCAGGTTTTAGGTGGTTGGTGGAATGAAGACATTGCCATTGGAGCAGGCTGGGCTGGAAACTTGAAAGCTGCCAGCTTCAAAGGTGAAGTGACCTATTTTCATCCACAGGATAACTTTACTGATACCAGTGGAAGTGTCACTGCTTCTATCTCTGCTGATTATGTTTTCAAGGGAAATTTCTATGTAATGACTGGGTTTATGTATGGTTCTTCGGGATTTGATAAAGCCATTAACCCAGCCGCACTCGCAGGTACTTCTATTGGCTCCACTGAACCTCCAAGCGCAAAGAACTTAATGCCCACTAAATACAACGTCCTGGCTAGTGTGTCAAAACCAATCACTCCACTCGTGAATGCTTCTTTAGTTGGAATATATTCTCCAGGGGTTAATCTGGTGTTTCTAATGCCTTCAGTGTCTGTGGCCGTTGCGAGCAATTGGGATTTTTCGCTTTTCGCTCAGACTACTATGCTGGATAATGGCAGTTACTTCAGAAACTACGGTACATCAATCTTTGCCAGATTGAAATGGGGTTTTTAGGGAAATTGAATCACCACTGAACCATTGGCTTTTTTGTCTTCGGATTCCCATTTAGGGCCGTTTTCCAATAACCGGATAGCTTCGGCATCGCAGGAGGTACATAATGATTTCGCTATTGACACCTTCTTAGGCTTTCCGTTTCTATCTAATTCAAAAGTGAGTACAACCGTGCCAGTTGGCATGCCTTCAGAAGAGTTTAAGTTTTTCTTCAGATAACTTTGGTAAGCGACCATACCACCAATTGGTTTTACAACTGAAATTGATGAACTTTCTTCTGACACTCGCGCCTTACTTTGGCTTACGGCTTCAGTGGCACCTATGGTGACAGCTCTTTTAGCTTCTTCTTTTTGAGGCATGGCTGCAATACTCTCATCTAAGAATGCTGATTCTTCTAACTCGGATTCCATCTCCACTGCGTCTTCCGAAGGCTGAATGGCGTCTGACGCAGCAATGTCATTCTCGTCATTCCAGGCATAAGTGTTCTCCTCTGTCCTTGCCTTATCTCTTCTATCGTTTCTTGATTCTTCAATTGGAGTTGTTAAAACGGGTTGATTAGTTTGAACAAGAGAATTTTCCATAGAATCCTCATTGTCAGCACTATCTGTCGCTGTTTCTGATTGGTCAAATGCATATCTTCCCAAAGTGTCAAACATCAAATCAGAATCTCTTACCTTATACAATTGAGAACCTTCGGATTCACTTACGCTATGATCTCCAGTGTTTCTAAAAACCGAGAAGTAAAGCGAGATACCCATTGTGAAAATCGCAAGAATGCTAGCGGCAATTCCCCAATTGATTGTCCAAATGAACTTGTTGGATTGAGCATCCAATCGATCATCTAATTCATCCATCGCCTGCTGAATATCTGAAGTCAGCATGCCCTCGAAACCTTCCATGGCTTCATACAAAAACGGATCTTTTTCGACCTCACGCTCGAAAGCATGCGCTTCATCCGCGCTCTTTCTGCGCATGAAGTAGCTTTTGATTCGCTTTAATATGTCAGTATCGTGTTTCATTGATTCCCTTCAATGCAAATTTTAAGATTTCGCTTTCCATTTTGTATGTGACTCTTCACAGCGTTCAACGTCATTTTCAACTCAGAAGAAATCTCCAAATAGCTCTTTTGTTTTAGATAAAACTGATCAACACAGCTCTTTTGCATATCCTTTAATTGGTCTAAACATTTTTTAAGGGCCTTCTCATTTCGCTGTTCATCATCTATAGGATGCACTTCTGTAGCCAATTCCATATCTCGCTCAGAAATTTCTGTAAACGTGTGTTTTTCTCCACGCATTTTCATCAGGCAATGATTCTTAGTCATTACGAATAGATATGCTCGGAAATTCTTTATTTCAGAGGTGATTTCGTGAGTCAGTAAACGCTCAAACACCTCCATGGTAGAATCCTGGGCGCCATTTTTTTCTCCAATATATTTCATACACACACCAAAAACCAATGACATGTGTTTTCTGAATATCGTTGCCATCACATCACGTTCTTTCGTAGCCAAAAAATCTTGATAGAGTTGCTCATCTGTTTTTTCTGGAGCATTCGCTAAGTCTATGAAGTGAGGTTGTTTCAATTTTTATTGCATCGATTTATGGAAATCAATAATATGTTGCATCCTACTCCCAAACAACAAATTTAAAGACAATGAAAAAGCTCATCATATTATTCGTTTGCACCCTCGTTGCAGGAGCAGGAATTGCACAAACAAAGAAGCACATTTTAAAGGGACAAGTGACCGATGTTAATGGTAATCCAATCGAAAAGGCGAAAGTGTCTGATATCGTCACTGCTGATTCGGCTAGAACAGATGAAAGCGGCATCTTCACCTTATACTCTGCTAAGGAAATAAAGTCTATTGAAGTAGAGAAAAATGGTTTTGTCGATACTCGTGCAAGTGCCATTGGATTGACTTTTCTTAAAATTCAAATGCAACCTGAACGAAAAATAGATGAACTTGAATTGCCGGATAGAACGGGTTGTGTCATTCCAGAATTGGAAGAAGACTTGGCAATATATGAAACACAAGAAGTGATGGTAATGGATGCAGTTAACTTCAAATCTGCCCGAAGCAAAACCACACCAATGGGTGCGACTATGGCATGGAACGCTCCTAATCAAAACGTTAATACTGAAAGTTATTCAGAGATTGCTGAGAATGATTTTCATATCGCTTCCAACGAACCGTTAAGTACATTTTCAATTGATGTGGATCGGGCCGCATATTCGAATGTGCGCAGGTTTATTAATAATGGACAATTGCCTCCTGCCGATGCTGTGCGTGTAGAAGAAATGATCAATTATTTCGATTATGACTATGAAACACCGAAAGGTAAAGATCCAGTAAGAATATTTACGGAGGTATCCAAAGCACCATGGAATTCGGAGCATCAATTATTACACATTGGCATCAAGGCTAAGGATATGGATATCGAGAATTTACCCGCCAGTAATATTGTTTTTCTTATTGATGTTTCAGGCTCCATGAGTGCAGCAAATAAACTCCCATTGCTGAAATCGTCCATGAAAATGCTGGTTCAACAAATGCGAAAAGAAGATAAGGTAGCCATTGTGGTATATGCTGGTGCTGCAGGATTGGTTCTTGAGGCAACTTCTGGCGCAGAAAAACAAAAGATTTATAATGCCATTGACAATTTAAATGCTGGAGGTTCAACTGCGGGTGGCGCAGGGATTAAACTGGCCTATCAAGTGGCCGTGGACAATCTTGTTAAGGATGGAAATAATCGAATTGTTTTAGCGACTGATGGCGATTTTAATGTAGGTGCTTCCAGTGATAATGACATGGAAACGCTTATAGAGTCTAAAAGAAATCAAGGAGTGTTTCTAACTGTGCTAGGTGTTGGAATGGGTAACTATAAGGATTCGAAGATGGAAATATTGGCAGATAAGGGAAATGGAAACTACGCCTACATCGATAACATCACGGAGGCAAAGAAAACTCTAGTCAATGAATTTGGTGGAACCATGTTTGCCGTTGCCAAGGACGTTAAGATTCAGGTTGAATTTAACCCAGCGAATGTGGCAGAGTATCGTTTAATCGGATATGAAAACAGGTTACTCAATAAAGAGGATTTCAATAATGATAAGAAAGATGCGGGTGAAATGGGAGTGGGGCATGTAGTGACTGCTTTGTATGAAATTGTCCCATTCGGTAAAAGTTCCAATCGAGTTGATCCGTTGAAGTATCAAAGGCAAAATCAGTTGGAGGAGTTGTTGACAGATGAATTAGTGACGGTAAAACTGAGATATAAAGAGCCGGATGGCGAGAAAAGTCAATTGATGACACACGTGGTGGAAAAAAGTGAGACTCCGATCGATAAGGCTTCGACTAATTTAAAATGGTCGGCATCAGTTGCTGGATTTGGAATGTTGCTGAGAGATTCTGAAAAGGTAGGCGAACTGAATTATGCAAGCAATATTAAACTTGCTGAAACAGCTATTGGAAAGGATAAAGAAGGATATAGAAGGGAATGTCTTCAACTGATGAAGAGTGCTGAATTATTAGATAAGTCAAGCACTGCACAGCGCTGAGAAATGCTGAAATAAAAAGGTCGCTCGTTTTGAGCGGCCTTTTTATTTCAATAAATCGGCTACCACAAATGTGCTGCCTCCAACAAATATTAAATCGTTGGAAATAGCATTTTTTCGAGCAGCCGCAACCGCATCTTTCACTCCATTGAACTGAGCGAAACTGAGGTCTATATCGGTCGCGAGTTGAGCAAGTCGGTCAATTCGCATTGCCCTTGGAATGTCCGGTTCGCATAGATACACATGAGCATTCTTTGGAATCATTGGTAGGATATCTTGAACATTTTTGTCATTCACGAATCCAAGCACTAAATGCAGGTCATGATAGGGGGTTTGATTCAGTTGATTGAAAACAAATTCTAAGCCTTCGGTATTATGGGCAACATCACAAATAATCTTTGGATTGTCTTGAATAGTCTCCCAACGACCACGCAGGCCTGTATTTGAAAGGACGTTTTTAAATCCGTTTTCAATGCTTGATTTATCTAAGTTCCAACCTATGGCGGTAAGCTTTTCGCAAGCCACAAGAACCGTTTGAAAGTTTTCATTTTGATATAGTCCGGTTAACGATGAAGCAGGTGAGGCTTCAGGAAATTCTTGATCTGCGAAAGCGATAGGAGCATTTCGTTGAAGAGCAATTTTCCTGAATACACCTTCAGTTTCTCTTTGGGATCGACCTATCAATGTTGATATACTAGGTTTTATTATCCCTGCTTTTTCCATCGCTATTTTAGCTGGTGTGTCACCAAGGAATTGGCTGTGATCCGATCCGATGTTGGTTATGATTGAAAGTTCAGGATAAATAACATTGGTCGAGTCCAATCTACCACCCATTCCGACTTCTATAATGGCAATATCCACCTCTTGTGAGGCGAAATAGTCAAATGCAAGTCCAACTGTCCATTCAAAAAAGCTCAGTTCCAATTTTTCGAATTGCACCTTGTTTTTGACAACAAAGTCCATTACGGATTCCTCAGATATCATTTCACCGTTTAGTCGTATACGTTCTCTGAAATCTACCAGATGAGGAGAAGTGTATAGTCCTGTTTTATATCCGGCTTCTTGGAAAATAGAGGCTAATAAATGCGCCACAGAACCTTTGCCATTCGTTCCGCCAACGTGAATAGATTTAAACTTTTTTTCCGGATTCCCAAGGTGGGTCATCAGTTGAACAGTTGAATCTAAGTCTGCTTTATAGGCAGCTTTTCCGATTCTCTGGTACATGGGTAATTGCTGAAATAAATACTCCAGCGTATCTGAGTAGGTCATTCTAGGGTAAACACAAATTTGATTTCACCCTTTTTTTCTGCTGGGCCATCCGGGTCTGGATCAATGGTTGCTGACCGAACCGCCTCTTCTACGGCCTTGATCATGGCTGCGTTGTTTATTGTCGTTCCTCTTACGCCACTTGTAGCACGAACATATTTTCCGTAGCGATCAAATATCACTTCAACGATAATTACTCCGCTTTCTTGCCAGTTGCCTTTTACACGTGGCTTGTTCCTGAATCCACGTCCTCCAAAACCAGTTAGAGAAGCGCCCGTGCCTGAACCTCCAGAGAGGGAACCACCTGTTGGTGATCCTTCAGCTCTTCCGTGATCGCCCGCTTCACTTGTACTGCCCTGACCTTTGCTGTCGTTATTTTCTTTGGTGGCAAACGGATTTGAGATTGCTTCTTTTAAACGCTTATCCAATTCTGGTTTTTTCTCGACTACCTTTTCTTTCTCTACTTCTTTCGGAGCTGAAATGGCCGATTCAGTATTTTGAGTGGCCACTTCCTCCACAGCTTCAACTGGATTAGCTTCTGTAGGTTCACTAATTGGTTCGGTTATTTCTTGAGGATCAGTGCTTTGAGGTTGCTCTTCGCCTGAACCAAGGTCTGTGTTCCCAAAATCCATTTCAATCTCCATTCCGATTTCATCTGGAAGTGGGTTTGGCATCGTAAGCCCGGTGAATAAGAAAATAATCAGCAAGGCCAAGTGAAATACAATAGTGGCAATGATGCCTTTCTTTTTATTGTCGTCAGGAGCTTTCATTACTTTGGTTTAGTCGCTATAACGATACTAAAGCCATTTTCTTTTGCGATGGATAAAAAACTCACTGTTTCACCAGTGGGAACGGTCTGATCAACACGTAATTCTATTATAGGTTTTTCAACTTCTGCTTTACGCTGTTTTAGTAAAGAGCGCAATTCTTCTTTACCAACATCTTGCCCATCTAGGTTATACGTTAAGTCTGGTTTGATGGCCACTGAGATTTTTGGATGCTCTGACGTTCGGGCTTTTCCAGTTGGCAGGTCCACCTTTGCCCCATATGGCGAAACTAACGTAGAAAGAATAATGAAGAATATTAATAGTAGAAACACGATGTCCGTCATACTGGACATGCTGTAACTTACCTCAACCTTATTTCTCGATTGAATCGCCATTATTCTGCTGGTTCTTGTAACAAGTCCATAAACTCAATGGTCGTAGCTTCCATTTTATGTACCACCTTCTGCACTCGTGCAACGAGTACATTATAGGCTATGTACGCAATAATTCCGATAACAAGCCCGGCCACTGTAGTTACCATAGCTTGCATAATACCACCTGAGAGCTGCTCGATTTCAATTCCAGCATCACTAATCCTCATTTCATGAAAAACCACAATCATACCGATTACTGTTCCCAAAAAGCCAATCATTGGTGCCGCTCCAGCTATCGTTGCTAAGGTACTCAGGCTTTCTTCAAGTTTAAATAGTTCGAGTTTGGCAACGTTTTCAACTGCAGCGCTAATATCGCCAAGTGGTTTTCCAATGCGCTTTACTCCTTTTTGAATCATTTTTGGAAAGGTCCCCTCTGTTTGTTTACATAAATGATTGGCAGCGTCAATCTTACCTTCATGTATGAAATCTTTAATTTGATTCATAAATTGAGGGTCTTCTTTCGAAGCCTTCTGAATAGCAAGGAATCGTTCGATGAATATGTAAACTGCGATTACGGACAAAACGCCAAGGGGCAACATGATGTACCAGCCTCCGTTCGCGATAAGTTCAAATACAGATAGCGTTTCCACAGTTGGAACAACCTCCTCAACAGGGGCCTCACCTGCACCACCGGTGGTTATTTGCAGCAGCAAATTCAAAAGCATACAATCTTGGTTTTAATGATTGGCTAAGGTAGACGGAGTATTTCTCGTTTATATGGTCTGTTTGTCATACTTGTGAAAAGCTTTGTGTTAATTCCTGAATATAAATTTGTGTTCTCATTTTTACGTTGATTTGCTGAAGAATTTGAGCCCCAAAAACATGAAACTACTTAGCACATTGTTCGTTTTTTTACTCTCCCTGAACGCTTTTTCTATAACTGATGAAGAGCTTATGCGTAGGGTCAATCTGCTTGAAACTGAGGAACTGCGAGTATTGCTACCGTCAGAGTTTCAAGGTGATGCTGAGAAATTTGCTGAAGCGATGAAAGAGCATTGGACATTTTGTAATTATCGTTTTATATCATACGATGAATATTCCAGTGCATGGGGCAATACGGAAGCTCCATTTCTCGGGTTTTTCACTAAAACGATCAGTGGTTCAGGCTATACTAGTACGTATCATCAAATAGGATTATTTCTCAAGGATGTAAAAACATACGAAAGCGGCAAAGTGGATGATGTAATATCTAGTATAGATTTCCCAGATGGTTTTAATAGTGCATCTAAATCAAAGAAGGAGTCTTACACGGTTTTATATGAGTTCTATGTAAAAGACTTGCAAAGACAAATTGTGAATGTATCTAAGGGCTTCGGAACAAACCAAATTGATGAAACCATTAAAACGAATTTTGCCAAATTCTTCGATGATGGACAGAGCGAAATGCGAGGTAAAACTGTGCTTATTGATGAGGAATCGGTCAGTTCAAAGTTTGATTTGGAAGCAAATATTCAGGCCATTAGGGAGAATTCAGGAATAGATGATGTTGATATGATTCTAGTGCCAGAGGAAAGAATTCTTGAGGCGATCAAAAATCGTGAAGAAGACAAGTTATTCTATTTGACCACATATAGCACGAGCGGAGCTTTGGTAAAGGCGGGCATCAATGGCAACTTAGTTTCCACGAGAACTCTTCATCAAATTGGATTCTTTTCTTCTTATTCGAAAAAAGGCATAGCAGCTAATAGAATACTTATGTATGGAATTAGCGCAGCTTTGCTCGTTGGCTTGCTCGTTGTGCCAATTATCAGGAATTAATTCCTTAATGCAGAAGCATTTCCATTCCAATGAAAGTAAATGCACCGGCCATATATCCGATAAAAGCTAGCAACGATATTTTCTTCACATACCAAATGAAATCGATGTTAAGAATGCCCATTACAGCCACACCAGCTGCGGATCCAATGATTAGACAACTTCCGCCTGTTCCTGCACAATAAGCTAAGAATTCCCAAAACGAGTGATCTACCGGATACGCCTGACCCGCAACCGCTTCAGCGCCTGCTGGCAATAGGTCATACATGCCCATCGCACCGGCCACGAGAGGTACGTTATCTACAATAGAGCTGAGTACTCCAATCACCATATTGATGACATACATGTCTCCAATAGTGTCATTTAAGAATGTAGCCATGATTCTTAGGTGTCCAGCTGATTGTAGCGATCCAACAGCCGCCAGAATACCTAAGAAGAATAATACGCTCGGAGTATCAACTTTTTGAAGAACTCCGATAACTGAGAGGTTGCTTTTATCCGCTTGGTTTTTAGATCGGTGCATGATTTCTGTCACTGTCCAAAGTATTCCAAGACCCAATAGTATTCCCATGTAGGGAGGTAGGTGAGTGATAGTCTTAAATACTGGCACAAATAGCAATGCACCAACTCCCAAGAATAATACGGTGCGCTGCTCTCCTGGAGTTGTTCGATCTTCTAAGTGGTGGCGTTCAACCATTCCGAGTTTTCGTTCCACTTCACCTTTCAAAGTGAAAGTGAGTATTCCCAGAGGCACCAACATGGCGACTAATGATGGGATCAAAAGTTTGATTACAATATTCGCAGCTGTAACCTGTCCACCAATCCAAAGCATGATGGTTGTAACATCACCAATTGGCGACCATGCTCCACCCGCATTGGCTGAAATAATTACCATCCCAGCGAATAGCCACAAATCTTCTTTACTCTTAATGAGTTTCTTCAAAAGTGCAGACATGACTATCGCAGTAGTTAAGTTGTCCAATGCTGCGGAAAGAAAGAATGTTAACACACTTAAAATCCACACGAGCTTTACCTTGTTTGCGGTGTTAATTCTATCAGTGATTAGTGCAAATCCTTCATGGGCATCAATAAGTTCAACGATTGTCATTGCACCCAAAAGAAAGAATAGGATTTCAGCTATTTCAGAGAGATGATGGCTCAGTTCATGCGTGACATAGTGCTGTGCATCAGTTGTTTGCCCTTCATTTAGCAGTGAATACTCTTTCAGATATTCCATGAATCCAACTGAACCCTCTAAAATGGCATCTGCGTTAAGCGCAAAAATTGTCCATGTAATAGCGCCTATCAAGAGTGCACTAGCTGCTTTATCAATGTGAATGGGATGCTCAAGGGCAATCATTAAATAGCCAATCACGAAAACAACAACCATTAGTAAAAACATAGTCTAAAAGAATTAAGGTTTTTGGAGATGTAAAGTTTGAGTTGGAAATGCAAATTCAGCGTTTTGTTCTTTCACAATCCCCATTATTTCTAAGTTTATTTCTTCTTTGACATTTAAGAAGACACTCCAGTCCATGGTGTCAATGTAGTAAAGGACCATTATGTCTAATGAACTTGCACCGAATTCGACAAAGTGAATTTCACCGTCTTGATTGGTATGAGGATGCTCATCAATCAGCTTTTGAATCTCTGCAACAATCTCTTTCAATTGTGATTCCGTGGAATCGTAAGTGACTCCAATTTTAAAGCTTACGCGTCTGAAGGTTCTCAGGGACAGGTTATCAAGCACATTATTGACCATCATCAAATTTGGGATAGTCAGATAGCTTTTTTCTAGTGTGCGAATCCGTGTACTTCTAAATCCGATTTTCTCAACGGTACCAGTAACTCCATTCACAGTAACTAAGTCACCAATGATGAATGGTTTGTCAAAGAATATAATAAATGAAGCCAACAAGTTTTCTAGGCTTTCTTTAGCAGCCAAAGCCAATGCTAATCCACCAATTCCAAGTCCTGCAATCAAAGCACCCACATCTACCTTGAACACCGCTCCTAACATAACAAATATCGCAAGCACAATAATCAAAATCCGCAGCATCTCTACCAAAAAAGAGACCATTTGATCGTCAGATTTACTCTCGGTTAGCTCCGCTCGTTTGAGCATAACGATTCCAATGAAACTAGTGAGCCGTATAGCAATCCAAGTTATAACAGAACCTAGAAATAATAAGTAAGTGCGATGCAGGACCATTCGCAATCCGAACTCAGTACGCGGAGCCATCTCCCACGATTCAGGATAATCTAGGTGACTGGTGCATACAAATAGCACTATCAGCATGATCAGCCATCGCAGTGGGGAGCCAACTAGACTATATAATTGTTCCTTATTGAGTTTAGTCTCTTCTTGAGAAACAAGCTTAAAAACGAGATCACTAATTCGATGTGAGATGAAATATTGAAATATTCCGCCCACGATCAGCGACCCAACAACCCATAAATAATCTCTTACCGTGTTGTCAATATAAACTTGAGCGAGGAATTCGTTGATATCCATCATTTCAATTATACGAGTTGTGTAAGAGCAATTTCAAAAGCGGATTTAGCAATTTTGGTTTTTTCCTTATTGCGATCGTGCACATTTTCGAGCGCGTCTCCTATGATTTTCGATGCATCTTGGAAAATAGCCTCATCGGTGGCTTGATACTCATCGCTCATGCAATAGGCAAATACACGGGCCATTCCGCAGTTCGCAATAAAGTCAGGGAGTAAGCTGATTTTATCATCGGTGTAATCACCTATTGGACCAAAGAAAATCTGAGGATCTGCAAAAGGAACGTTGGCACCTGAAGAGATCACTTCAAGACCTCCACCTATCATCTGATCAACTTGCTCCTTGGTAATTAACCTAGAAGCAGCGCAAGGCATAAATATCTCAGCACCCATGCTCCAAACTTTTGAGTTGATTTCCTCAAAAGACAGCATATTGTTTGCTCTTAGAGCATTCCCGTCCTTGTTTTTGAACAGTTCTGTAATTTCTTCGATGGTGAATCCTTCAGGATTCATTAAACCACCAACTCGATCAATGATTCCAACTACTTTAGCTCCGGCTTGTGTCATATAAAAAGCAGCGGCCGAACCAACATTTCCCCACCCTTGTATGATCACTCGCTTACCTTTTACATCTGAATTATTCCAGATTCTGTAATAATGAAGAACAGCTTCTGAAACACCGTACCCAGTGATCATGTCGGCCACCACATATTCCCTGGATGTATCTGGAGAATACTTTGAATCAACTAAAACTTTTGAAACACCTTGACGCAGGTGAGTAACTTTACTTAAGTGTTGGCCAGCGCTTGGTTCAAAATGACCGTTCACAATTCCTTCTTGAGGATGCCATAATCCGTAGCTTTCTGTAATTGGAATCACCTCGTGGATTTCATCTACATTAAGATCTCCACCCGTTCCGTAATAGTTCTTTAGAAGGGGGTAAACTGCTTTATACCAACGCTTGAGGACTCCGTCTTTTCTCGGGTCGCGTGGGTCGAAGTTGATCCCTGATTTAGCTCCACCAATTGGAGGTCCAGCTACTGTGAATTTAACTTCCATTGTTTTAGCCAATGACTCAACTTCACGCTTATCTAATCCGATTCGCATTCTGGTCCCACCGCCAGCTGCCCCACCACGAAGACTGTTTATGACTACCCAGCCCGTGGCTTCGGTTTCTGCATCACTCCACTCAAATACAATTTCAGGAGTCTTGTTTTCGAACTTGGCTAGTAAGTCTTTCATATGCTGAGTATTTGATCTTAATTTGGGCTGCAAATGTATAAAATCAAGATTCCTTTTATTATGAAATTTGGGGGATAGATTTTTGAGTTTGTTTCGGCCAAGAATTAGACGCTAAGGCAGATATAGACTTCCTGCTATTGAATCGGTTTTTGCTCCTGTAACAGATTTAGAAATGTTTGTCTTTTCTATTAACCTAAGCGCTCCTAAAAAGGCAAATTCAATGGCTTCTTTGAAATCAATGATTTCAGAACTTGGAAGCACACAGATGCTGCTAGAATGTGCATTAATGCGTTCCAATAAGTAATTATTGTGGGCACCGCCTCCTGTAAACAAAGTGCGTCCTGTTTTTGGTAGGCATCTTGAAATTTGAATTGCAATGTGTTCAACAACCGTTCTTAGATTGTCTTGATGTCTCTCTGCGGGAAGTATAAGCGGACGAAATATAGATTCGTACCATTCGCTGCCGAGCGACTTTGGATGTTTTTGCAGGTAGTAGTTAAGTTGATTTAGCCTATTTAGCAGTCGGTCGTCCATCTGACCCTGTCGGGCACAATCTCCATTTTTGTCGAATTGTCCTATTTCTTGTGCATTTCTGTATAAATCATTCAATGCCATATTGCATGGGCATATGTCATAACCGGTGATTGAATCCTCTAATAGACAACTTATATTGGCGAACCCTCCGAGGTTTACTAAAGCATCATATTCACTAAACAACAGTGAATCGGCATAGGGAACCAAAGGGGCGCCTTGACCACCTTTTGCAATATCCTGAGATCGGAAATTGGAAATGACGGGGATTCCAATCTTCGCAGCGATGATGGCTCCTGATCCAATTTGGATCGAAAGGCGCTGCTCAGGCTGATGAAAAATCGTTACCCCATGCGAAGCGATGAATTCGATTTTTTGGGTTTTCAACAATAAAAATTCCGACAATGACTTTGCAGAGAATTCTGCAAAATCTCGATCGAGCTTTACAAATTCAATCGCTGTAATCTTCTTCGCTAATCGAATTCGATCTCTAAGCTGATTTGGTAGGTCGAAGCTTCTGGTCTGATTTACTGTGAATTTCCAACAGCCATTTTCCTGAAGAAAAGTAACGGAAGCAACGTCTAGGGCATCGAGAGATGTTCCGCACATTAAACCAATTCCTGTTATAGGTGTTCTATTCATGTCAAAAGCTACTTTTGTCGGCCCCAAAGTTTAACACAACAAGACAATAATAGACACTATGTTATTTGAACTAACAGAAGAACAAAAAGCCGTTCGGGATGCAGCGAGAGATTTTGCTCAGAATGTCCTTAAGCCAGGCGTGATTGAAAGAGATGAAAACCAAACTTTTCCTGCTGAAGAAATTAAACAATTAGGAGAACTAGGATTTATGGGAATGATGGTTTCGCCAGATTATGGTGGAGGTGGAATGGATACAGTTTCTTACGTTCTTGCCATGGAAGAAATATCTAAGGTAGATGCAAGTACCTCCGTTTGCATGTCAGTTAATAATAGCTTGGTATGCTGGGGATTAGAAAAATTTGGAACAGAAGAACAGAAACAAAAATACCTGGTGCCTCTCGCAAAAGGTGAGAAAATTGGTGCGTTTTGTCTTTCGGAGCCGGAAGCCGGATCTGACGCTACTTCTCAGAGAACTACTGCAGTAGACATGGGGGATTACTACTTGCTCAATGGAACTAAAAATTGGATTACTAATGGTAGTTCTGCCTCGACATACCTTGTTATGGCTCAAACGGATGTTGAGAAAGGTCATAAGGGCATTAACTGCTTAATTGTCGAGCGTGGCATGGAAGGCTTCATTGTTGGTGCTAAGGAGAATAAGCTTGGAATTAGAGGTTCGGATACGCATACGCTGCTTTTCAATGACGTGAAAGTTCCCAAGGAAAATCGAATCGGTGAGGATGGTTTCGGTTTTAAATTCGCAATGAAAACTTTAGAGGGAGGTCGCATTGGAATAGCATCTCAAGCATTAGGTATTGCCTCAGGCGCTATGGAATTGGCTGTCGCCTACTCGAAGGAAAGAAAGGCCTTCGGTAAACCAATTAATCAACATCAGGCAATCGCATTTAAACTAGCAGATATGGGTACAGAAATCGAAGCGGCTCGATTACTATGCTTAAAAGCTGCTTGGCTGAAGGATCAGAAATTGCCTTTCGGTAAATTCAGTGCAATGGCCAAGCTTTACGCTTCAGAAACGGCAATGAAGACGACAGTGGAGGCCGTTCAAGTTCACGGTGGGTATGGATTTGTTAAAGAATACCATGTTGAACGTTTAATGAGAGATGCTAAGATTACCCAGATTTATGAGGGAACAAGCGAAGTACAAAAGATCGTTATTAGCAGAGCAGTTTTAGACGAATAGTCGTCCGATAACATAGAAATTATTATAGGAGCTCGAGCAATGTCTCGAGCTTCGTGCTTCTCGACCCTTTTAAAAGGATGGTACTTGAATTAATATTCGCATCGACCAGGTGATCCTTCAACTCTTCGGTGGTTTTACACCATTTAAATGGTTTGTTATCAATGTGATGAAAAGCCTCACCGACTAAATAAACCTTCTCGATACTCTTACTTTTTAAGAGTTGATTTATTATGTTTTCGTGCTCAACTCTAGTGCTTTCGCCTAGTTCTTTCATTTCACCTAAAATGGCAATTCGGTTGTCGCAATCCATCTTTTCAAGATTTTCCAACGCGGCACTCATGCTGTTTGGGTTCGCATTATAACAGTCTATGATTAGCGTATTTCCTTTGGTAGTGATCTCTAATTGTGACCTATTATTAGTTGGTGAATAAGCCTCAATTGATTTGCAAATCTTGCTATTTGAAATCCCAAAATATCTAGATACAGCTATTGCAGCCATCACATTTGAGAAATTATAGATACCTGTGAGTTGCGTCAGAATCGAATTTTCAGTTTCTTCATCCTCACGCTTCCATTTAACCTCCAATCTGCCATTGTTCATGTTTGCAGAACCTTGATAAATTGCATTTTTTGACGCTCCATAGGTTATCCCTTCAACTCCTTGAGTAGCCCGAATTACTTTTTCATCGTCAGAGTTTATAAATAGAGATCCATTCTTTTCAATCAAATAATCGAACAGCTCTTTTTTTCCGATGTATACTCCGTGTTCTCCGCCAAAGCCTTCTAGATGCGCTAAACCGATGTTGGTAATAAGCCCTAAATCTGGATCGGCAATTCTGGACAGTTGCGCAATTTCTTTTTGATGGTTTGCACCCATTTCAATAATTGCAATTTCGTGTTTATTTGTGATTTCTAGAAGGCTTAATGGAACTCCGATGTGATTGTTGAAGTTACCTTTTGTTGCGTAACAATTATAAGTGCTAGACAAGGAAGCGTGGAGCAGCTCTTTAGTGGTAGTTTTGCCATTACTTCCTGTAAGACCAATTACGGGAATCTTGAGTTTCTTTCTATGATATTTCGCCAGGGCTTGAAGTGTCTCCAAAGCATTTTCAACAAGAAACACTTGATTCAGATCATTCAGATCAGCACGGTTCTCATCCACGATGGCATAGCTACATCCTGCTTCTAAAGATGACAATGCGTAGTCGTTGCCATTAAAGTTTGACCCTTTAAGAGCAACAAACATTTTGTTTTCATCGACTTTGCGGGTATCTGTGCAGATACCCGAAGAATCTAGGTAGGCGCTATAAAGTTCTTGAATCATAGATGGTATAAAAATAAAAAAGGCCTCAATGGAGGCCTTTTTTATTTTCTAATAATATCTATTGTTTATCGGGCTGCCCCTAATCCAACTGGGCTGCCTACACGATCCATTGCACATCTGAACCCGATCATCGCGGTAGATTGTCGCTCATCTAAGAACCTTCGAGTTCCTGGAACCATCCAATACGCTCTGTCGTTCCAAGACGCACCTTTATATACTCGAGCGTGGTCATTAATCAAAGATGAATAATCGTTAGACTCACCTTGGCCTGGATAGACATACATATGACTTGATTCAGTTCGCTCATTTTCTTCTTCATATGAAGACCAATGCAATTCATCTAGGTGAGACTTATAGTCACCATCCAAGTAATTAATGTTGTCGGCTCTTTTATAATTTCTTCGATCAATGTTTTCTTCAACCTTGGTGTTTCGATATCGAAGCTCACCCGGTCTGGACATGATATATGATGAATAATCTTTAAGCAGTACTGGAGCGATTTTCGCCATTTCATCAGCCGCCTTGATCTCTTCAATGGACTCTTCTACGATGATAATATTTGCTTCGTACTCCTGATCGTCATCTAATAATTCTTTCGCTCGACCTAATTGCTCTTGAAGCGTAGCCATCAACGTTGATTCTTGCTCGTTCATAGTCGCTTCGGCTTCAACCTGAAACTCTTCAAGATAAGAGATAAGACCATTAATGTCATAAATTGGAATATCATACTTATCTAATAACAGACCTTCATTGTCTCTTTCTTTGGTTTTGTAGACATTTCCCCTAAATGGTCGGAAATCCTGAACATCATCCATAGAGAGTGGTCGATAAACATCCATAACCCATTCACTTACGTTGCCCGCCATGTTATACAATCCATAATCATTAGGCCAATATGAGAAAACAGGCGCTGTAATATCTGCGTTGTCATTAAGTTTTCCTGCAACACCCATATTGTCACCACGTCCTCGCTTGAAGTTGGCTAACATCATACCGATATATGTCTCGTCTGGATTTCGAACTGCGTGTCCATTCCATGGGTATAATCTTCGCTCTACAACGCGCTCACCAACGCTGTTTCCAATTAACCCGAAAGCTGCAAATTCCCATTCAGCTTCGGTAGGAAGTCTATACTTAGGTAGAAGTATGCCATCTTCCATTCTAACATTACGATATCTGCTGCTGTTAGGATTCAAGTCTGGTAGACCTTCAATTCTTTTGCCTGAGTTGTATTGATTGGACAAATAGGCGTCAGTATTAAAGTTGTCCTCACCAATTTGATCTATATACTGGTCCAAGATTCCTTCTCGAATAAGTATGTATTCATTAACTCTATCTGTTCTCCAGCTGCAATAATCATTTGCCTGAAGCCAATTGATGCCAACTACTGGGTATTCCCTATATGCTGGATGTCTTAAATAGTAGTCCACATATGGTTCGTTGTATGAGAGTTTTTCCCTCCAAACTAGAGTATCAGGCAATGCCTTCTTGTACAATTCAGGGTAATCTACACCATAAACGCGCTTCACCCAATAGAGGTATTCACCCCAGTTTAGGTTGCTGATTTCAGTTTGGTCAAGGTAGTATGATGAAACAGTAACCCTTCTAGGCACATTGTTCCAATCGTACATAAAGTCTTGTTCAACCCGACCCATCGTGAAGGTTCCACCTTCGATCAAGACTAGATTGGGTCCAGTTTCTTGTTCTTCAAAGGGAACTTTCTGGAATCCTCCGTTATTAGGGTTATTATAGTCCCATCCTGTGGTGGATGATTTTTCATAACCACATGAAAGCAAGATCAGTGGGGTAGCTACCAACGTAACTAAGCTTTTTGCATTCATACTCAATGGATTAATTGATTTCGAAAATTTAAAAAGAAAACGAAGTTATGGAAAAATTTATTGCGTTATCAGAACTTTGGACAAGCCATTGGTCTGAACTTGCGTCCTTTTGGTTTACAAGGAAACATCATTGTTACTGAAATTTCATGAGATCCTAGGGTCTGAGTTCCTAGTCTAGAAACAGTAACATCATAACTGTATCCAAAACGAAACTGTTCTGTATACAGTCCAACTAAAAAGATTAATGCATCACCCCATCGATACCATACTCCACCAGTGATAGGCCCTCGGTTAACATATAATCCCAAATTAAGATGATTAAACTCACCTTGTCTTTGGTAGATAATGTTTGGAGATATGCTGCCGTCCTCTTTACGATCCTTATTCATTGGGATGAGAGCGCCAGCGTGTCCAGTATATTTGCGAGGTAACTTGCTTTCTGACGAAGGAAAAAATGATTCGTCAGGTTCCGCCAAGTGATGAACGCTGAAACCAGCGTAAAGCATATCAGTGAAAATCAAAAGCCCAGAGGAGAAATCAAGCTTGTTTACGTTTTGTGTAATCGGTGTTTCCTGAGTTTGATATATGAAACCATATCGACTATGAATTTGATCTCCAAATGTTAATTGACTCCAATCAATAGATCTTTGATAGTATGTAGCTTGAAAAGCCGCCTTGATGCTGATGTTTCTGTCGATGGGGGTTTGATATGCGTACATTCCACTAACATGGTTAGTATTTATTATACCTGTGCCGGCTCTATCGTGATATGCTTGAAGACCTATTCCCCCATGCAATGCATCAACATATTGATCGTATGAGGCCGAATAAGTTACATATGTAGCAGGTATGCCTGGCCATTGGTTTCTGTAGTTTAAGACTACCCTTGGGCATTGCGCTGAGCCAGCAAGTGCTGGATTCAAATACAACGGATTCGCGTAAAATTGACTAAACGCTGGATCTTGAGCATTCGAGTCTTGCACTCCAAAGAATGACAACACGATTATGATTACAAATAGTCTTTTCACGAGATAGGTTCTAAGTAAACGCGCAATTATACGAATATTATTATCTAGCAAACTTTCTTGTTTTGAGATTCGTTTAAGAACCTAACAATATCTTTTTCCCACCTTCGTTTCTGAGCAGTGTTAAAAAGGAAATCAAATATAACTACAAAATAGTTTGATTAGTCGAAAAGATGTTGTGGTTTATGCCATTATGAAGAAGTTAGGTGCCATTGTAATATTAGTTCTGATCGCGATACCGATGTTTTCGCAAAAAGGAAAACAATTTGTAAATGCTAGTAAACTCGAGGGATTACAAGATAATTTGGAGAGCAATCTTTATGAAATTGATTGGCAGCAACCGGTTTCTGAGTCGACCTTTGATAATCGGGAAATTAAACGATTGTCTTTTGAAGGAGATTTATTAGATCCTGAACAGAATACACCAATTTTCAGAATTGTGAAAGAAATAGGGGCTGATGTGAAGTCGCTGAAAATTGATTTAGTACAAATTGACGCAGTAACATTAAGCTCATCAGAAGCATCAATACTTGCTGGATCAAAACTTTCATCTGAATATGAGATAGATGTGAATATACGTTCAAGTGGCAGGAAAAAATATGCTGTGATAGAATTAAATCCGATCAAAAAATCAGGAACAGGATTTGAAAAGTTGCTCAAGTTTCAATTGGTGGAAACTTTCGATATTAATAATGGAGGGCGAGATGGTCTGAGAGATAACTCATGGAAGGCTAGTAGCGTTTTATCATCTGGTCAATGGTATGAGTTGAAGACCGGGGAAGACGCAGTGTATAAAATGTCTTACAACTTTATAGAGTCTTGTGGCTTCACTTTGAGTGGTTTAAGTAGCTCGTCAATCCGATTGTTTGGAACGGTCGCGGGGGAGTTGAGCCATGATAATGATGTGTCAAGACCAGACGACTTAGTTGAGCTTTCTATTTTGGTTGAGGATGGTGGCGATGGCATGTTCGATCAGGGAGATTTTATTCTTTTTTATGGTGAGGATCAATTGGTTTGGAATGTGCTGAATCAAAGATTTGTGCACAAGGCAAATAATTACGCGGATTCTTGTAGTTATTTTCTCACAATAGATGGTGGTGTTGGATCTCCAAAAAGAATTTCTAAAAACGCGTCAAACATCGATGCTAATAAGGTGGTTTCGTCCTATGATTTTTATGATTTACATGAATCAAATTCTTCGAATCTTATAAAATCAGGTAGGAATTGGTATGGGGAGCAATTAGGTCAGATTCCCAGTTATGATTTCGGTTTTACTGTGCCTGACGTTATAAGAACAGAAGAGGCGAGAGTTACTGCTCGCTTTGCGCTTCGTTCTGTTTCGATTTCCGGAAACGGAGTACTACTAAGTTTGCCTAATCAAGGTGGTGTTTCTGATAAAACAACGGTAGGAGCAGTTTCTAGTTCCTACGCTAGTCAATATGCTATTTCAGGAATGGTTGATGTGGAATTTCTTCCTAAAGGGTCTGATTTTTTAACAAAAGTGACCATTGATAAGTCGAACAATAATAGCGCCCAAGCTTGGATAGATTATATTGAGGTTAATGCCAGACGTAACCTGAGCTTTCTGGCGCCAAGTATGAATTTTAGAGATGTTCGATCCGTTCAAGTAGGCGGATTGGCAGAGTTTAGGCTAGAATCGGAAGAGCAGGATCTTCGGGTTTGGGATATAACTTCAATTTCCAATGTTCAAGAAATGAAACTTGTGGGTTCAGTGGGTGCAGGATTCAGATTTACCACACCCGTAGATTCCTTAAAAGAGTTTGTTGCTTTCACCGAGGATGGAATTAAAGCCCCGACCAAGGAAGGACCTGTTGTAAATCAAAATTTACATGCGTTAACTGATATTGAATATTTAGTTATAACGCATAGATCATTTATCACTTATGCTCAGCAGTTGGCAGATATGCATGCTGACCCTGATCAAGATGGTTTTACGACAGCTGTTGTTAACGTAGATGAAATTTACAATGAGTTTTCAGGTGGTTCTCAAGATATTTCTGCGATAAAGGAATTTGTTCGAATGCTCTATTTTAGATCGCAAGGCACAAGTAATGAGCTTAAGTATCTCTTACTATTTGGAGATGCATCCTATGACTATAAAAATCAACTTTCGGGCAATTCAAATTTTGTTCCATCCCATCAAACTATGGAAAGTTTAATTCCTACAGCCTCTGTGGTGTCTGATGATTTTTATGGATTGTTGGATGAAGAGGAAGGGGACTCGCCAGTAGATTTAATAGACATCGGAATCGGCCGCTTGCCCGCAAGATCTAGAAGTGAAGCAGAACATATGGTCAATAAGATACTGTATTATTCAGAGTCTAAAAACACTTTTGGAGATTGGCGTAACTCGGTAGCTCTAGTTGCTGACGATCCAGAATCAAGAAATGATGAGTTTCAAAGGCAGTCCAGTACTTTAGGCGATTTGGCAGATTCGCTGAGTCCTGAGTTTAACGTACACAAGATATACTTAGATGCATATAAACAGGTAGCAGGGTCAGGAGGTGAAAGGTATCCAGACGCAGCCGAAGCTATATCTGAGCGGATTCGTAAAGGAGCGCTTATGATGTATTACATTGGACATGGAGGTGAATTAGGTTGGGCGCACGAGCGAGTTCTTGAGGTTCCGACAATTAATAAGTGGGACAACCTAAATAACTTACCTCTTTTTATTACTGCAACTTGTGAGTTTACTAGATATGACGATCCAAGGAGGACTTCGGCAGGAGAATATGTTATGCTAAATCCATCAGGAGGTGGAGTCGCTTTGTTGACAACGACAAGAGCCGTTTATTCGGGACCAAATTTTGATTTGACTTATTCTTTCACCCGCCAAGCTTTTGATGCGCTTAGTCATGACAAGCCGAGATTAGGTGATATGACGAAGCAGACTAAAATTGAAAATGCTTCTACAGGCGCGGCAGGCTTTAATACGCGTTGTTTTACTCTTCTGGGTGATCCAGCTATGAAGCTTGCATTTCCGCAACAAAACATCATCATCACAGAAATGCCTGATACAATCAAAGCCCTTGATAAGGTGTTGGTTAAGGGAATGGTTGTGGATCAAGATAGTAATTTGATAAGTGGATTCAATGGCTTGGTCTACCCTACACTTTATGATAAGGAGACAAAGATTCAAGGTCAGAACAATGATGGTGAAGGGGTGTTCTTTTATAATGAGCGAAGAAATATTCTTTTTAGAGGAAAGGCTACAGTGAAGAATGGATTGTTCGAATTTGAATTTGTTGTTCCGAAAGATATAATCAGGGATTACGGTCAGGGTAAGCTAAGTTTATATGCTGAAAATGGGGAGTATGACGCTAGCGGAGCGTATTTTCACTTCACCCTGGGTGGCTTGTCGGATAATCCTATTGTTGATGAATCAGGGCCTCAAGTTGAATTATTCATGAATAACAACAAGTTTGTTTTTGGTGGAATGACTAACGAGGATCCAGATTTATATGCCGAGGTTTGGGATGAAAACGGTGTGAACATGGTCGGTACAGGAATTGGACACGACATTACAGCTGTATTAGATGAAAATGGAGCGAATACCATTGTCTTGAATGATTACTACGAGGCAGACGTTGACTCATATCAAAGCGGGAAAATTAGGTATCCATTCAATGAACTTGAAGAAGGGAGACATGATTTGAAATTACAAGTATGGGATGTGAACAATAACCCCAGTGACGCATTTACAGAATTTGTGGTAGCGAATGATGAGCAATTTGCTTTGGATCACATCTTGAACTATCCGAATCCGTTTACCACAAATACGGATTTTTACTTTGAGCATAACAAACCTGGACTTAGTTTGGATGTTAGAATCGAGGTTTTTACTGTTAGTGGTAAACTTGTGAAAAGCATTTCTGGCCAATATTTGAATGATGGTTTTAGAATTGGGCCAATTAATTGGAATGGCCGTGATGATTATGGAGATGTGATTGCTAAAGGCGTGTATCTGTATAAAATAAGTGTTAAAACTCCACTTGGAGAGCAGGTGGAAGAGTATGAAAAACTGGTTATCCTAAAATAAAGACAGCTATACTTAATGTTATATTTGCCGTCTTTCAAAAAGTAAGCTTATTGTAAAATCCTTACTCTAATTTGAATTTAATGTCCCTTAGAAGAAATTTAGTAATCGTAATGATTGGTTTGCTCGCTAGTCCAACTATGGCGCAAACATCGCGTGATTGGTTGCTTCAGCTTAACACGATTACCACGGCCGTACCATTCCTAATCATTAACCCTGAGACCAGAGGTGGGGGAATGGGAGATGTTGGGGTTTCAACATCGCCAGATGGAGCCTCTCAGCATTGGAATGTATCAAAGTACGCTTTCATCGAAGATAAAGCAGGTGTTTCAATTAGCTACACACCATGGTTAAGAGCATTGGTTCCAGATATATCCATTTCATATCTTTCTGGCTATTACAAAATCAACAAAATGAGTGCTATAGCGGGTTCCATGCGGTACTTTTCGCTTGGTAACATTCAGTTTACAGATCAATTTGGAAATAACACAGTTCAGTTTACACCGAATGAATTTGCCTTTGACTTATCGTATAGCCGAAAACTTTCACGCAGACTTTCTGCTGGATTAGGGGCACGATACATAAACTCCAATCTAACAGGAGGTCAGACTGTACAACAAGCAACTACAGGTCCAGGGCGAACTGCTGCAACGGATTTAGGTGTCTATTATCAGAATGAAGATCTGACAGTATTTAATAAGGATGCAACCTTAGCTTGGGGAGTGTCGGTATCAAATCTTGGAGCGAAGATTAGTTATACAAACACGTCTAATCAAGACTACTTGCCGATAAATCTTAGACTTGGTCCAAGAATGACATGGATGCTTGATGACTATAATAAGATTAGCGTTGCGGTTGATCTGAATAAATACTTAGTTCCATCTCCACCAGTATACCAGCCAGCATACCAGATAGATAGCAGTGGAAATGTGGCCATTGATCCAAATGGAAATCCGATTATAGCATCCGGCATGGATCCAGTTATAGCATCCGGCATGGATCCAGATAGGCCTACGGTGAATGGAGCGATAAGCTCGTTTTATGACGCTCCGGGTATTGTGAGTTTTGAAAATGGAGTAACCCCCGTGGTTGAACCTGGTTCTCGATTCGGAGAGGAACTTCGTGAAATAAGTTATGGTATTGGTGCTGAGTATTGGTACGATGACCAATTCGCTTTTAGACTTGGTTATTATGGTGAACATATCTCCAAAGGGAATAGAAAGTTCATTACGGTTGGCGCTGGACTTCGGCTGAGCGTTTTTGGACTTGACTTCAGCTATTTAGTGCCAGCATATTTTGGTTCACCAACCTTCAATCCTCTCCACTGGCTCGAACGCTGCGATTTACATTGACATTCAATTTTGATGATGTCAAAAAAGATAATGACGGACCACCATCGGAATGAGAATAAGAGTTGGTCTTGGTTATGATGTTCATCAATTAAAACCTGGTCGCCCATGTATTTTGGGCGGTGTGGCATTCGATTCGACCCTTGGTCCAGATGGACATTCTGATGCGGATGTTTTATTACACGCAATTTGTGATGCTATTTTAGGGGCTGCTGGACTTAGAGATATTGGATACCATTTTCCAAATACCGATGAATCCTTTAAAAACGCGGACAGTAGAGATTTACTTAAACAGGTAATGAGACTAGTTGGTCAAGAGGGATATAGGGTGGAAAATGTAGACGCTACATTAGTGTCTGAACAACCAAAAATATCACCAAAGATTCAAGAAATGAAGGACTCGATTGCGGGCTTATGTGGAATCGACTCAAATGCAGTTGGCGTAAAGGCTACTACATCCGAGAAACTAGGTTTCATTGGTCGAGAAGAAGGGATCGAAGCCCAAGCGGTTGTTCTGCTAATCAAAGAGTAAAGTATGAGAATCGAGAATAAATCGATAACGATTGACTATCAGGTTGTCGAATCGGTAGATCACCTTGATGAGGCCCGGTTCGAGCTGATTAATGCTGCAAAAACTGCGTCAAAACTGGCATACGCGCCATACTCAAATTTCTATGTTGGTGCTGCAGCACGCTTAGACAATGGGGTTATCACAATTGCTAGCAACAAGGAGAACGCATCTTTTCCTGCAGGTATATGTGCCGAGAGAAATTTGGTAAACCATATTTCGGATCATCATCAAGGTCAGGTAATTAATTCCATAGCAGTTATTGCTGATCCGCAAGATTTTAAGCTAAACGAACCGGTAACACCTTGCGGAATTTGTCGCCAAGTGTTAAGTGAAGTTGAACGGCTACAAAAAAGTAAGATAGAAATTATTTTGTCTGGACAAACGGGTAAGGTTTTGATATTCAGTAGTGCGGCTAGTTTGCTGCCATTTGAATTTTATCTTTCACAACTGAAGAAGTGATCAATTAAGGAATATCGTAATTCCTACTTATTCAAGTTTTAAATTTGCGCTCCCACGAAAATAGAGTCATGGCAACAGCAACAAAAAAAGCAACAAAGAAAACCACGTCAAAATTGACTTACACTAAAGCTCAATATATGAAGTGGTATGAGGACATGTTATTGATGAGACGCTTCGAAGAGGCGTGCGGAAACCTTTACTTGCAACAAAAATTTGGCGGGTTTTGTCACCTCTATATTGGTCAGGAAGCGGTTGCTGCTGGATTTGCTTCAGGCATGCAAAAAGGAGATAAGATAATTACGGCTTACCGCGACCATGCGCATCCAATAGCTCTAGGGATGGACCCAAAGTTTGTGATGGCTGAACTTTATGGTAAATCTACAGGATGCTCTAAAGGAAAAGGTGGCTCAATGCACATGTTTGACAAGGAATTGAACATGATGGGTGGTCATGGTATCGTAGGAGCTCAAATTCCTATGGGCGCAGGTATAGCATTCGCGGAAAAGTACAATGGAACCAGTAATGTTTGTTTGACATTCATGGGTGATGGTGCTGTGCGACAAGGTGCACTTCACGAAACATTCAACATGGCTATGTTGTGGAAGTTGCCGGTTGTTTTTATTGTTGAGAATAATAACTACGCAATGGGAACCTCAGTGGAAAGGACTACAAACGTCACAGACCTATCAAAACTAGGTTTGAGCTATGATATGCCTAGTGAAAGCGTTGATGGTATGAGTGTTCAAGCGGTACATGAAGCCATTAAAAAGGCAGGCGACCATTGTCGTTCTGGCGAAGGTCCTTACCTCTTGGATATACGTACATATAGATACAAGGGACATTCGATGAGTGATCCGCAGAAATATAGAACGAAAGAAGAGTTGAACGATTACAAAGACAAAGATCCAATCACACAGGTCTTATCGGTAATCATGAATGAAGGCTGGTTGAACGATAAAGAGATTGAAAAGATAGAGGCGAAGATTAAGGCAAAAGTGGAAGAATCCATAGAATTTGCTGAGTCATCACCACTTCCAGATCTTAAGGAATTATACACAGATATTTATACTCAAGAGGACTATCCATATATCATGGATTAAACGCAATTAGAGAATGGCTGAAATAATAAAAATGCCCAAGTTGAGTGACACCATGGAAGAAGGTGTTATTGCCAACTGGCTTGTGAAAGTAGGAGATGACGTGAGTTCCGGTGATGTGTTAGCCGAGATCGAATCAGATAAGGCGACCATGGAGTATGAATCCTTTCCATCAGGCAAACTCTTGCACATAGAGGTTGAAGCTGGGAAGTCCGCTCCGGTAGATTCATTAATAGCTATCATTGGGAAAGAAGGAGAAGACATTAAGTCAATAATAGCAGAGGCAAAAGCTGCTCCAGCGGCAAAGACTGAAGAAAAATCTGATAATAAACCTCAGCCTTCGGGCCCAAAGCCAGAACCAGTAAAGTCAGCACCAAAAGTTGAAGCTCAAGCACGACCAGCTGCTAAAGCACAATCCGCTGTACCCAAAGAAGAGCCAGATGGCCGGACAAAGATTTCACCATTAGCTCGAAGATTGGCAGAAGAAAGAGGTGTGAGCTTGAGAAGCATAAGAGGTTCTGGAGAAGGCGGTCGCATTGTGAAGCGCGATATAGAAAACAGTCGGTCACACGTGGCTCAAATTGAAAGGTCTCGAGACGTTGAGGTCAATCAAATGCGTAAAACAATTGCACGGAGGTTGAGCGAAAGCAAGTTCACAGCACCGCATTTCTATCTCACTATTGACCTAGATATGGATAGGGCTGTTGAGGCTCGGAAATCAATTAATGAAGCGATTAGTCCAGAAAAAATTTCATTCAATGATTTGGTGATTAAAGCTGTGGCGGTCGCACTAAAGGATCACCCTGGCGTGAATGCAGGTTGGTTTGGTGATTTCATACGTTACAATGAACATGTTCATATTGGTGTCGCTGTAGCTGTTGAAGACGGTTTGTTAGTGCCGGTCGTTCGTCACGCAGACGGCAAACCATTGACTCAAATTTCTTCTGAAGTTCGCGATTACGCCAAGCGAGCTAAGTCTAAAAAGCTGCAACCACAGGAATGGGAAGGGAATACTTTTACCATCTCAAATTTGGGAATGTTTGGAATTGAAGAATTTACAGCGATAATCAACCCACCAGACAGCTGTATAATGGCTATTGGCGGAATACGTCAAGAACCAGTGGTAAAAGATGGCGAAATAAGAATTGGGAATAGAATGAAGGTTACTATGAGCTGCGATCACAGAGTTGTTGATGGAGCTACAGGTGCTCAATTCCTGAACACATTCAAGAACTACATCGAGAATCCAATCGTGCTTTTGGGTATGAGTGAGATTTAAGTCACTACGTCTCCGTGATTAGGATATACGTTAGTTGGTCTATCCTTGGATAGTGTGTCTAATCTTGTCTTCCAGATGTTTAAGTGATTTTGATAATCTGATTTATACTTGTCTTCGATGGGCATGCTTGGAGGTAATTTTTCTCTCCTATGGTCTACTTGCTGACCGTTTTTCCAAAAACGAAAGCAAACGTGGGGCCCAGTAGCTAAACCAGTGCTGCCAACATACCCAATGATTTGTCCTTGTCGAACCCGTGTGCCAGGTCTAATTCCAGAGGCAATCTTACTCATATGCAAATACTGAGTAGTGTAAGTTCCGTTGTGCTTCACCTTTACATAATTGCCGTTATATTTTTTGTACTGAGCTTCTGTAACTACACCATCGCCTACACTCATAATTGGTGTGCCTGAAGGAGCTGCATAGTCCGTTCCTAAATGTGCTTTATAGCGCTTTTGAACCGGATGAAATCTTCTCTTGGTGTATCCTGATGAAATCCTGCTAAACTTAAGTGGAGCCTGCAGAAAGGCTTTTCTTAAGCTGTTTCCGGCTTCGTCAAAATAGTCGGTCTGTTCATCCTGACTGAATTCGAATGCATAATATGGTGAGTCGAAGTGATAGAAAACAGCTGCCTGTATATTGTCCACTCCGACAATATCATCACCCACCTTTTTGACCGTGTATATCAGTTTGAAATTGTCTCCTTTTTGAATGCGGTAAAAATCAATGCTCCAAGCATAAATATCAGCCATCTCCATTGCAAGTGCCGGACTCAAGTTTTGATTCATAAGTGTCATATATAACGATGACTCAATAACGCCACTGGCCGTTCTTTCTTCAATCTGAATTGGCCGTTCTCCTCTATAGATACTTATCGTGTCCGTTAAATCATAAACTACGAATTCCACTGGTGATAATTCATAGATAAAAAATAGGGCCTGTTTTAATGAATCTGTTGAACAAATGAGGGTGTAATCCTTGCCTGAGTTTAGCTTGCGTATATCAAAGACCTTTTTTGATTTTTCGGCAATAAGAGAAATTTTATTGTACGGAACATTTAAGGGGAGCAGAATATCAGCAAGGAACTGATTAGGTCTTATTTTTCCCTTGATAACATTATATCCTTCCGCGTCAATTCCGAATTCGTCATGACATTCTAAGCCAACAACTGAGTCAATGGATTGAATAAACTCAAGTGATGCGGTTTGTGGTTCGTGGGAAAAAATGATCCAGCCGCAAGCGATACAAAATAGAATTGCAATAAATAGAATTCCTCTAGAACCTTTCATGATGAAATTATTGAGGAGATTATGGTCCGGTGTGCTGGGAGAAATTTAAGCTGAATCAATTCAAGTTATTTGCATCGAAATTATCAACTTGCACTAATCCTCTAGTTCAGTATCCTTTCATTTACTAACACCCTTTATTGGATGAACAGTTGATTGTTATTTGACCTTGGCGATGGGGTTAGCAAGTCCACTATAATCTCTTAATTCCATGGTTACCGACCCGACTAGAATTTTAGCCTTTGCTTGAACGGGTATTTTGTTGTCATCGTCAGTTACCCACACCATCATATCTTCTTCTTTTTTGAATATTCTTCCCTGTTGCACAACTGGCACGAATACCATACAATCAAAAGTGCCTTTGTCAATTTTAATTTGCTCTTTTCGCAAGTAGCGTATTCTCAATGGCCAAAGCTCGTTGTCAATGAAGATCCACATTTCATAAACCTGATTTGGTTTTGCGTCCGAAAAATCAAATGTTCTAGCATAGTAGAAGGCCGAAATCATGTCTTGCACTCCGACTGGAACATCGTGCTCCTTGCCTTTCTTCGTTTTAACCTTTTTCTTGAATTGATCAAACGTATAGTACTGCTTCATTTTAAAATCCCCTTCTTCGATGTCTCTTACAAAAATCCAAGGGAACACGCCATCCGCGTCAAGATAAGTTTCGTAGGTGTCTCGTACTTTGAAAAACCAATTAAAGGTACCCATGGAGTTGCCTTTTCCAACCACGTGCATTACATCTCGACCGGCAATAGATTTTTTCTCGTCCGTTATTTCAATACTTGCCTTGCCAGCGTCAATCCAACCATAGGACACTTCATATTCCAACCTTTCTCCGCGTTGAAAAGAATGATGTTTCACAGATGGCAGTGGTGCAGATTTATCTATTACAGGTTTTTCTCGGCCACCTTCATTGGTCGATGTTTGGGCTACTAGAATTTGAGCCATCAAGATAATTGCGCATGAAACTAGGTGCGTTTTCATAAGTTCAGTTTCGTTTGATATGTCAAACGGTATGCCATGTATTATTTTTCAAAATAAGTTCGAATGTTGAGACGAAAGAATAACTCCAACAAAAAACTTCCTAATAGGCTTTTTAAAACTAATCCTGGCAAATACGGAAGCACGTGTGTTGAGAATTGTATGACACTATAGTCGCCTAGCCAAATCCACAATAAGCCAATTAATGTCAACACAATTTGCATCAAAATAAAAAGGCCTGTGTTCCGAAGGTATCTGTTTTTTATCCTTAACTTACCAATCTTTGGGGTGAGAATCGATATTAAATAGAACCCCAAAAGATACCCTCCACTATTCGAGTAAAAGTATTCGTTTCCACCACCGCCATCTGCGAATACAGGTAGACCCAATGCGCCAAATAATAACCAGAGTAAAATGCCTCCACTTGCATATCGGCTATTGAACACCAACGGCAAGAGTATTGGGAACATGCTTTGTAGTGTAATCGGAACAGAAATTGTTGGTAATGGAAAAGATACCCTTCCGCTCAACCACATAATGAAGGCTGATGATGCGACCTGCATTGCTATTATTGATATTTTCTTGATATCGTTCACACAACAATATTGACAATCCGACCAGGCACGACAATGATCTTTCTCGGTGATTTTCCTTCAAGCCAGTGCGCAGTTTGATCGTTTTCCATCACAGCTTTTTCGACTTCGTCTTTATTCAATTTTGCGTCTAATTCTATTTGAAACCGAGTTTTTCCGTTGAAAGAAATGGGGTATTTGACCGAATCATCTTTCAGGAAGTCAGGATTATAGCTTGGCCAGGGAACATCAGAAATGGAATTTTTATTTCCAAGTCTCTCCCAAAGCTCTTCACTTAAATGCGGAGCATGACAGCTCATTAGAATAACGAAGGGCTCAATTATTTCTCGTTTCGTGCATTTCAATTCAATGAATTCATTAACCGCCACCATAAAAGCGCTTACGGAGGTGTTAAAAGAAAACCGTTCCATGTCTTCTGACACCTTCTGAATGCACTTGTGGAGTACCTTTAATTCTGCCTTTGACGGTTTGTCGTCTGATACGCTAAACTGCCCGTCTGAATTGTGAAGTAACCTCCAAAGCTTTCGAATAAAACGAGATACTCCATCAATGCCTTTTGTGTTCCAAGGCTTGTGCATTTCGATTGGACCTAAAAACATTTCATGTAGTCTTAAGGCATCTGCTCCATGCTGAGCAATCACATCATCAGGATTCACGACATTGTTATATCGTTTACTCATTTTCTGACCGTCCTCGGCTTGAATCATACCTTGGTTGATCAGTTTTTTTGCTGGTTCATCAAACGAAATATATCCTAGATCAAACAAAAATTTAGTTACAAACCTGAAGTAAAGTAAATGCCCTGTAGCATGCTCTGCTCCACCCATGTACAGATCCACCTGCCCCCAATAATCAACAGCTTCTTTCGATACAAATTCCTTATTTCGAAAGGCTTCGTTTCCCTCCATCATATATCTCAAATAGTACCAGTTGGAGCCAGCCCAGCCTGGCATCGTATTCAGTTCCATTGGATAACCAAGCCCGTTTTCTACAATTTTCCCAGCTTCTCGATCCCAATTCCAATGCGTGGACCTACCTAAAGGGGGTTCACCGGTTTCTGTAGGTTTGAAATTATCGATTTCGGGAAGGGTAATTTCATCTAGTTTATCTTCATCTATAGTAAATGGAATTCCATCTCGATAATAGATTGGAAAAGGTTCTCCCCAATACCGTTGACGACTAAATACAGCGTCACGGAGTCTGAAATTGATCCTTTTTTGTCCAATTCCTTGTTCTTCAATGTGTAGTAGAACTGATTTCATGGCTTCCTCAACTGACTGTCCGTTTAAAAAGCCTGAGTTGATCATTATTCCGACTTTTTTATCTTGAGCTCCTTCGGAAACATCTTGACCTTCAATTATGGGTGTTATGGGAAGTTCGAATTTCTTGGCAAAGTCCCAATCTCGCTGATCACCGGCTGGTACGGCCATAATGGCGCCTGTACCATATCCTGCTAAAACGTAATCACTAATCCAGATTGGAACTTTATCACCACTTAATGGATTGAGGGCATAAGCTCCTGTGAAGGCGCCAGTTACATCCTTCACTTCAGACATCCGTTCTCGTTCAGAACGACCTTTGGTAAAATCTATATAGGATTGGACCTGAGTTCTCTGACCTTCAACGGTAATGGAGTTGACAAGGTCGTGCTCCGGAGCTAGCACCATGAATGATGCTCCATAAATGGTGTCTGGACGAGTAGTAAACACTTTAATCGATTCACTAGAATCTACTATTTGAAAGTCAATTTCAGCCCCCTCACTTTTACCGATCCAATTACGTTGAATGTCTTTTATGGAGTCTGTCCAGTCTATGGTGTCGAGGCCATCCAAAAGTCGCTGAGCATAAGATCTAATCCTTAATGACCATTGCATCATGCTCTTTTGTTCAACAGGAAAGCCACCCCTTTCACTTACTCCATTTACTACCTCATCATTCGCTAATACTGTACCTAATTGTGGACACCAATTCACCATGGTTTCGGCTCTATATGCTATTCGATAATTCAAAAGAATTTCTCGTTTTTGCTTTGCGGAGTAAAGATTCCAGTCTTCGACAGAAAAGGTTTCCGTGGTATGGCAAGCGGCATCAACATTAATGTTCCCTTCCTCCTCAAAAATTGCAATCAGAGTTTCGATTGGCTCAGAACGATTCGATTTATTGTTATACCAACTGTGAAAAAGTTTGATGAATATCCATTGTGTCCATTTGTAAAAACTTGGATCAGACGTCTTTACTTGACGGCTCCAATCAAATGAAAATCCGATTAAGTCTAGTTGCTCTCGATATCGTTTAATATTTGCCTCCGTTGTTACAGCGGGGTGCTGCCCAGTTTCAATGGCGTATTGTTCGGCTGGTAAACCATATGAGTCATATCCCATAGGATGAAGCACATTATACCCTTGATGGCGTTTGTGCCTTGCATATATGTCGCTTGCAATATAACCAAGTGGGTGTCCTACATGAAGCCCTGATCCAGAAGGGTAGGGGAACATGTCCAAAACGTAAAACGGAGGCTTTGAATCACTATTGATGGCTTTGAATGTGTTCCGTTCTTGCCAACGCAAACGCCATTTTTTCTCTATTTCTTTAAAATCGTAATCCATGAAAAAGTTTGAGGATGCGAAAGTAGGTTTCTCTCGTCTCATTTTTAGATCAAACCTTTGCAGGTTCGTCTGCGTATAAGCAGCCAACCGATTGTGCAAATGCGTATTTTAGTTGATTGCTGTATCGAGTGACAAATAATATTATGAGACATTTTTTTTCGTCTTTTCCGTTGGTGAAACACCTTTTTGTGGCTATGGTCATGATCACAATGGTGTACCATGGTCGAACAGAAGGAACACCTTCAGTTTGAAGAATTATGCTGGAGTCGCACTTTCTGACGAAAGTGGTGGGATATTCGTCAATTTTAATCCTGATCCTGTAAATGGATTGTACGAAGCATACACCTACGGATCAGATACTTTGAATCGACTTTATGTGCACGTCAAGGACCATACAGCGGAAGATATTTACTTCGGATTTAATGTTCGAAGGTTATGGTTTGTTGGTTGTGGCACTGGCAATGCAACAGGTGATTATACTGCCACTTCAGGAAATGTTGTTTACTGGCGACTTCGCGACCCGAATGGAGTAGCTGTTGACTCTGGTTCTATTGCCGCATACAATGGAGGAACAGCTGCGAGCACTGCTGCTGGCTATATAGGAAACTATACTCAGGCAGCAAATGGGCCAGATGGTGTTGACGGTGTAGGTACTGCAGGATATACACCAGAAACGTATAATCCAACAGCTAATGGAGATTATTACTTTGAGTTTAATTACCGTGATCAAACAACTCCATATAACGCATCTTCATGCACTAGATCGACTATTGACTTTCAATACTTTGACATAACTATCGTTGGCGGGACCTCATCCATAAAAGGAAGGTTATGGTCACGACAATGGTCTTTAGTTACAGTAAATCGTGCCCCAAATCAGGCGATAGCTACAAATAGTTCGAAAATTCATGTGTATACTGATGATAGTATAATCACGAGAGTAGATTTTGATACAATTTCACCGGGTAACTGGAACATAATCGCAAACGAAAACGGTATTGGAACAAGTGGGAATTTTGAGCTAGATGTTCGTTCCACAAGCAGTCCAGCTACTGAGCTTAATCGAAAAAAATAAACTTTTCTTAAATACACCGGACACCAATATTTATCCAACAAAACAGCTTGCGAAAACCGTAACTGAAACATACATACAGAAGTGTGACACTTTTGATCAATGTATCATGGTTGATTTGAATCGTCCAAGCAATGTCAATGTTTATATTGAAGTAAATGATACCGCTGGTTATCAGCTCGGGGGAGCAGATGTGTTATTGTCAAATGTAGCCGTAACCAAAGGATTGAATTGCATACCTTGGGACGGATTGGATGGCAACGGAAATCTTGTTCCAGATGGCGACACCATTTTTATTCAAATTCTTTTTGGTTCAGACGTGACACAGCTTCCGTTGCAAGATATTGAGAGTAATCCAAACGGAATAAAAGTCACATTAGAGCTTCCAATATCAGGTTATACAACTGCTTATTGGAATGACTCATTAATTGGTGGGGCGACTGAATTAACCGGTTGTATCTACACTGGTTCTGGACAGGGTTGTCATGATTGGACAGGAGACTTTTCGAGCGGTATTGGATAGTGATAATGATGGCATTCCTGATATTATTGAAATTGGAGGTACAGACAGTAATGGGAATGGTCGAGTAGATGATGAAACAGATACTGATTTTGACGGGCTGGCAGACATTTACGATAATGATTTGACGGATGGAACAAACGGATCCAGTCCATGCTCGCCAATTCCCGGGTGCTTGGGTAGTTCATCGACAAATAGTCTTATTGATAGCGATGCAGATGGGGTTAGTGATTTTCTATTAGACACAGATGGTGATGGAATTTTGGATTATCTCGATTTGGATAGTGACAATGATGGAATTCCTGATGTAGTAGAAGTTGGCGGTGTTGATGAAGATGGTGATGGTATCGCAGATAATTATTTGGATCAAGATAACGATGGTTACAATGATGTGTATGACCCAGAAGTATGTAGAGATACAAACTCAAATGCCGCTGGAAATTATTTGAACGGCCCATCTAACGGAATTGTTAATGGAAGTAATGCATCGGGCTTTGCCAATAACGATTTTGCTCAAGTGTATGATGTTGCTGATTTGCTAGTAATCGATTTTGGCACAGTGCTAGACGTTGGCACCAAATACGTGATAAGTTGGAGACGAAAAAATTCATACTCTTTCGGACCCACGGCCGATATGGTTGTTGAGGAATCAACCTCACCATCCTCGGGATATTCGACACATTCGGTTACTCCGCAAACTACATCAATCACCAACTTTGTAAGAGATACACTGTTTACCGAGAATTCAACAAGATATTTACGCTTCAGCATCCTTAGCGGTACAAATGATGATATAGATTTTGACGCTGTGAAGTATCTATATGACGATACTGTGTGCATCACTCCAGGTGTCGCATCTCATGTGACAGGTCCAGATACTGATAATGATGGTGCACCGAATAGTTATCTAGTGGACGATTCGGATGGGGATGGCATTCGCGATTACTTAGACCTTGACGCAGATAATGATGGAATCCCAGATGTAGTTGAGGCTGGAGGCACTGACGTGAATAGTGATGGTCGTGCAGATAATTATTCAGATAGTGACAATGACTGATTTAATGATGATGTGGATGGAGACGCAGGAAATGATGGGACTTCTGAAAACTCTGCTGATGCATTGACTCGCACGGGTGCAGATTCTGGAGGTGATGGAGTACCCGATTCATATCCAAATGATGACCTAGATGCCGATGGGGTTCTCAACTTCTTGGACTTGGATGCTGATGGAGACGGTATTCTGGATATAATCGAAAGCGGTGGTTCCGATTTGGATAGTAACGGTATTGAAGATTCCTATGTAGATGCCGATTCTGATGGTTTCAATGATAATGTGGATGGTGATCCAAATAATTCATTATCGGCTGGAGATGATGCTGTCGATACTAATCTTGGCGGAGTCACTATAGCAACAGGTGCTGATACGGATGGAGATGGAGCACCCAATTCTTTTCCAAATGGCGACTTTGATGGAGATACTCGATATAACTATCTAGATATAGATTCTGACAATGATGGTATTGTAGATAATACGGAAGGTCAAAGCACGGCCGGATATATACCTCCGAGTGGGAGTGATGATGATGGAGATGGGATAGATAATGCATATGATAATGATGATGCAAACTTTGGTGGAGCAGGATCTCAGTTCAGCCTTTCAGATGTTGACATCGCTACTGACCCGAATTCACCAGATTACTTGGATCTAAACTCTGACGGAGACTCCAAACTGGATGCTATTGAAGCGCATGATACCGATGGTGACGGTATAGCAGACGCAGGTAGTGTTTCCAATACAGGCGTATCAGGCGGAACAGTAGATGCTGATGGGCTTTATGACGGATGGGATAATAATACAAGTAGCACCGATGCCACTAATGGCAGTTTAGAACCCGATTCGCATCCAGACTATGATGGTGGTCAAAGTGAAAGAGACTGGCGAGAAACACCTTGTGATGGCGGTTCAGTTGTGTTGACTCCAGATAACACAACAACTGTTGCAACCGATTTTTGTAGGCAAGATCCTTGGACCTATTATTACGATCCCGCTGACCCTACTGAATTGCTATTCGCTATAGAACACAAGCCAGCTGGCGGAAATACCAATGAATTTTCTGCCTCGGTAAGTTTGACAGTCAGCTCGGATCCTGATGCGGAGTCAGGAGTTTATAGCGCCACAGATGTCGGTAACGAGCAGGCCACCTTTGTGATGGGACGTTATTGGACGTTATTGGAATGTGACAATTACAAGCGGATCGTTGAATGGCAATGTTAACATTCGATTCTACTTCGATCCTGATGATTCAGATACACTACAAGCAGTTGCAGAGCGATGGAACGACCAGAATGCGAGCAGCACTTCGTTTGTTTCAGGTAGACGTTGGTTCATGATGAATAGTGGCACGTTTGATCACTCTACAGGTGACTTGACTGCCACAGGAATTACAAACTCACAAGAGTTGTTTCCAGCAAGTCAATCTACCGAAGACGGTATTGACTATCTGCAGTTCGATGGAATATCTACAACACCGGTGGAGGACAGGCCTACACTATTGGTGAGAATTCGGTAATTCTACCCGTTGAACTGTTGTCTTATAACGCGACTTTGTTGGATGATGAAGTCCTGTCGGTTTGGGCGACTGCCTCCGAAATAAATTCGGATTATTTCGAAGTAGAACGAAGTGCGGATCAAAGGCAATGGATTGTTATTGGTATAGTAGAGGCTGCTGGCAAAAGCAGTAAACAGTTGAATTATCAGCACATAGATACGGAACCACTAAACGGGGTTTCATACTATAGACTTAAAGCAATAGATAAGGATGAGTCTTTCGAGTATTCTCACCTAGAGATAGTCTCCATCGCTGTTCCACAAGGTAATGTCAAAGTATATCCAAATCCAAACACTGGATCATTCCAGATTATCTTATCCGAAATTTCATCAGTTCAATCCATTGAAGTTTATAATTCTACTGGTCAAATAGTGCGGAGAATTACTAAAGACTTGAGTTCGGAACTTACGATTGATGGATTGTCTAGCGGCTATTATAGTTTATCCGTGATTAGCGCAAACGATAGAATCGTGATTCCAATCATAGTAAGTCAATAGTAACATTTGCTTCAACCTTGTTGTAGCATTTTCTATTAATTGGGTTAATTTGCCACCTTATGTCCAAAAGAAAAGAGGAGCCAAAAGTCAAAAAGGGTGCTGATAGAATGGTGCTAATAGCCACTTTGGCTATAGCTTTAATGGCATTTATACCTAACTCAAGCACTTTTGATCACGGATATGTTTTGGATGACGTCTCAGCCATCACTGAGAATTATGTTGTTCAGAAGGGAACGGCATCGATTCCAACAATTTGGACAACGAATTATAGGTACGGCTATTGGAGTGACCCCGGTAGCTTGTATCGACCTTTGGCGTTAACACTGTTCGCTTGGGAATGGAAGATGTGGCCAAATGAACCTGGCCCTGCGCATGTCATTAATGTGCTGCTTTACACGGCTTGTTGTGTCGCCATTTATTTGCTGTTGTTAAACTGGTTCGGAAGAGATCGTTGGGCTTTCGCATTTGCTGCTGCAGCAATTTTTACGTTACACCCAATACATACTGAGGTAGTTGCTAACATTAAAAGTGCAGATGAATTGCTGGCAATTTTATTTTCTGCTATTTCAATGATTGCAATCTGGAAGAATAGAGACAAGCGCTTTAGCAAATGGATTGTTCTAGCAATTATCGCCTTCTTTCTGGCTATTTCATCAAAGGAAAGTGTGATCACTCTAATACCAATTGTGCCGCTTGCATTCTATTTTTTCTCGGATATTACATTGAAAAAATCATGGATTCCAACTGCCTGGCTGTTGGCGCCCCTTTCCTTTTATCTCCTACTTAGAAAGAATGCGCTGGGTACTTTTTCAAGTGCAGATGTAATTGCGGGAATTGATAATGTTCTTGTCAAGGCAGAAGGGTTAGAGTACTTTGCTACTGCCACAAAGATTTGTGGTTTGTACATATGGAAGTTAATTGTACCTCATCCATTATCGCATGATTATAGTCTCTATCAAATACCATTAAATGGAATTTCAGATCCGTATTTCTGGTTTTCGGGGTTGGTGTATTTGGCGCTTTTTTGGATTGTATATAAGGGGTGGAAGTCTCGGAATATTTTTGCTTTTTCGGTCTTATTCTTATTGATCACATTTTCCCTTTACTCCAATATGTTTATCATGATTGGAACACATTTCGGAGAACGTTTAATGTTTTTACCCTCCTTAGGTTTCTCAATTGGTCTTTCAGGATTGCTCTATGCTTGGTCTACAAAGAGTTCGTCAATATCTTTTCAGGCTTCAAAATCTATGTTGCCAATACTGCTATTTGTTCTGGTTTTATTAAGTTATGGATTCAAAACTCAACTTCGAAATGCGGATTGGAAATCCGAGTATGATCTGTATACAGCAGATGTAATAAACAGTCCTGAAAGTTCTCGTACTCACTACCGATTGGGTATGGCATATATGAAAGAAAGGGCACTCTTAGCTAAGGATGAAAAAGTGAAAAACCAATGGTTGAGGAAAGCCGTTGGTGAATTGAAAAAAGCAATAGAAATATATCCTGGGTATGCCGATGCACAAGGAGAGTTGGGATTAGCTTATCAGCGTCTTGGTTACCTAGATCTAGCTGCGGAGCGATACAATATTGTTTTGGCAAAGAAACCAACGCATAAGACTACATTGAATAATATGGGAACTGTATTATTTAATCAAGCAAAATTTGAACAAGCCATTGACTACTTTTTAAGAGCCCTGAAAAGCGATCCTAAGTACAAGGATGCCATGGGAAACTTAGCGAGTTGTTATGGAACTATTGGTCAATATGACGAAGCAATCAAATGGTTTAAGAAGGCCATTGATATTGACCCGACCAACGCTTCCTACTATTATTTTGTTGGTGTTACATATCAACGCATGAATAAGCCAAAAGAAGCAGAAAGTTGGCTGCTTCAAGCCTATGTCCTCGACCCAAGTCTAAAGCCTAAAAACTAGGTTTGTTCATCAGTAAAGAATACACCATCGGTAATTTACCTTCTAAGCCTTTGATCTGATATTTCTTGTCCTCTAATTTTAGTAGGTTTTTAAAGCACGGGTAGGGGCTGTAGTCAAATTCGTTTAGCTCCTTCAAGTTTAATCCTTGTTTTAGCAATGCGCCAACCACTTCGCTTATAGGATGGTTCCATGAAATTTCTTTGTTTTTAATCGGTGCCTCAGGATTGGTATATGTACCTGGTTCCTCCTCAATAATTGGTTCTATATTGAAATAGGAATAATCAATCTTAGAAAATTCATAATCCATCATCCACACTACTGGATGAAATTCGGCAAAAACAAACTTACCATCAGGTTTTAAAAAGTGGTTTACAACAGCGGCCCAACGATCCATGTCTGGCAACCAACCCACAGTCCCGTAGCTTGTGAATACAATGTCAAACTTTTCATCAATATGATTAGGTGTGTCATACACATCTGCGCATATAAACTTGGTGTCAGTGCCACATTGCTCTGCTAACCAATTTGCCTTGTCAATGGCTTTGTCGCTTAAATCTACACCAAGAACCCTTGCACCCATTCGACTTAATTCGATACTGTCTTGTCCAAAATGACATTGCAGGTGAAGCACTGATTTCCCATTGAGATCGCCTAACAAATCTAGTTCGATCGCATTAAGGACTTGTTTTCCAGCGATAAATGCGTCCACATCATAAAACTCAGATTTGGCATGAATCTCTACCTTATCATTCCAGAGTTTTTTATTGACTTCAATATAATCTTCCATATGAGCAAAATAAAAGAGGAATGTAAATTCCTCTTTTTTCGATTAAGTTGATCGTTATCTAAGAACCTGAATATTCAAGTTTTGAGTTTTCTCGGATGTTTCAATTCTTAGGATGTATGTTCCGGAAGCGAGAATTCCTGATGTTCCAATCTGAACTGGGTCATTGCTATTCTGGAACACAACATTCTCAGTGATAATCAGCTGACCTTGTAAGTCATAGACACTAGCTTTAGCTGATGATTCATCACTTAGACCTTGTGCTCTAACATAAATGTTGTCCGCACTTGTCAAAGGATTCGGATAAGCAGAGATGGTAATATCTGAGATTTCATTATTAGATGTTGAGCCACCTTTACTAAATATAGGACCGTATACATCACCAAATGATTCGGTTGTACAACCATTCGCGTCTGTAACGGTAACATAATAAGTGTTCGGTGCAAGATCTGTTATTAACATTGATGTATCACCATTACTCCAAGCATAAGTATACCCTGGGATTCCAACTTGTGCTGTTACTTGTGCAGTACCATCGTCAGAAGCAAGAGCCGTCAGATCAGTTGTAACTACACTTGAAACTAGTGGTTCTGGAATGCTGATTACTGCGGATCCAGTTGTAGTACAACCGCCTTCGTCAGTTACTGTGACATAATAAGTCCCTGAACCAAGTCCCGAAAGATTTGACATGGTTGATCCGTTATTCCAATCAAAGCTCGCCATTCCAGTTGCTCCATAGGCCATAGCCTCTATCATTCCAGTACCATTAGAGCAAATCGGGTCTGAGGAAGATATTTCTACGGTAAGATTATTTTCGATTGTCATCGATATCCAATTGCTTTCTCCAACATACTCTTCACAACCATCTCTTTTAGAAACTCTCAAATAATCTGTTGATACTGATATCATACCTGGATCATAAGTAGAAGAGGTCGCACCACTGATTAATACAGGGGATTGATTAGCTACTTTAGAATACCATTGGTATTCGAGATTTCCTGTGCCTCCGTTCGGAAGTAAAGTGTTCGTAATTGCTTCAGGATCGAATGCAACACAACTAGATTGTGCATTTCCAATTACACCACCATCCGTTACGTTATCACAGCCTCCTTCATACGAGATACATATACTTACAGGAACAACGGAATTTGCCGATGGAGCAGAACCGGTGCCGTATTGTGAATTCTCATAGTGTGCAATTATTATTTCATCAGCGCCCTGAGGTAGATAGATGTCAGATCCTAAAGACCCAACCCATTCGTCTGCCATGACACCAGTGTTTAAATCACCAGTATAGCTAGATGATGCAACAATGTTTCCGTTTTTCTTGAATACCACTCTCCATTGCTCATTTGGTTGATCACCTGTACTAGCACGACTTAAATAACCGTCCCATGAAATAGCTTCATCAATACTAACGACCACACTTCCATTGAACGCATTTGGATAAGGTCCAGGAATTGAGTAGTACGTTGAGCCATTACTCTTCAATCGTACATCTGCCTGCGGAATTCCATAACTTCCGCTTAGGTTGGTTACGTCAATATTATTCTCCCAAAGAAAGTTTCCTTCTGCACAATCAGGTGAAGTTGGTGGATTGATACAGTTTGAGTTCACTGTCATTGTGATCCAAATGCTCTCTCCAACAAATGCCGAACATCCACTTCTACGAGCGCATCTTCTATACTCCATAGTAGTCGAGATAAATCCTGGATCGTAGGTAGGTCCATTAGCTCCAGATATCGCTGAATAAGATTGACCAGGTTGACGTTGCAACCAAACGTACGTTTCCAAGTTGGAAGTGAAAATCTTGTGAGACATTGTTTAACCCCGGAAGCCAAAAAGAATGACTGTTTGCGGAGTAAGAACTTAGCTCACAATTTTTAGCTAAACCTTTCGCATCGCATTGTGATACTGTAGCATAGCTAGATAATGAAAGGAAGGCGGATATAAAAAACCCGAATACCTGAAAGGATCCTCATTTTCATAATGATAGGTTGTTGGTAATTAATCTGTTCGTAGCGAGCACGAAAGTAGTCGAAATACGAGTTATTAACAATTGTTTTTTAATGGTTTTAGGGCACCTCATATTTGAGGATAATGCCTGATACGCAAAGGGTGCGATAAGGTTTCGTTTATTTTCGTGAAAATTATTTAGTATGATTATTTACAATGTCACCGTGAAAGTGGATCTTGATATTCACGATGATTGGATGACATGGATGACTGCAATTCACATTCCTGAAGTGATGCAGACGGGGTGCTTTTTACAGCATGAAATTGCCAAAGTATTGGTTGATGAACAAGACGGTTTAACCTATTCAATTCAGTATCGGTGTGATTCAATGGAGAATTTGAATCGGTACATTAAGGACTACGCACCAGCCTTACAGCAGAAACATACTGCTCGCTATAAAGATAGATTTGTAGCTTTCAGAACTCTTTTGGAACTTCTATAATGGTAAAGGCAAAAAAATCACTTGGTCAACATTTTTTGATTGACCAGGATGTGGTCCATCAAATAATTGATGGAATCTGTGAGTTGAAGATTGAAAATATCGTTGAAGTTGGTCCTGGAGAAGGGGTCTTAACGGATTTGTTGTTACCTGTTTATCCAAATATGATGATGGTCGAATTGGATCGAGAAAGTATCGCACATCTAAGAGCTAATCATCCAAGTCTAGGCGAGAAACTTGTGGAAGCGGACGTTTTAAAATGGTCATTGCCTGAGGGGAACTGGACAATCGTTGGTAATTTTCCATATAACATTAGTTCCCAGATCATTTTTAAAATGATTGAAAACCGTGAACAAGTTAATGCTCTTGTAGGCATGTTTCAAAAGGAAGTGGCCGAAAGAATAGTAGCTCCGTCTGGTTCGAAGACTTATGGAATTCTGAGTGTCCTTACACAAGCTTTTTATAACGCTGAGTATTTGTTTACAGTCAGCGAGAATGCCTTCCGTCCCCCGCCAAAGGTTAAGTCAGGTGTCATTAGGCTTGTGAAAAAAGAAAACATTGAGCTAAATTGTGATGTTCCATTTTTCTTTTCGCTTGTAAAGCAAGCTTTCAATCAACGGAGAAAAATGATGAGAAATTCGATTAAAGCTTACTTAACGGATGAGAACATAATTCACGTTGAAAAGTACTTAACGATGCGTCCTGAGCAGCTAGATTTTGAAGACTTTGTGATGCTAGCTCGCCACCTAAAGCCCTGATCAAATTCTACTACTTTTGCTGGTCTTCAGCAACTGTAAAACAGGGGACTCAGCAGAATGCAATTTGAATTAACTAAAGAATATTTAGACACACTTCGCGATGCCGTTTATCGAAACGATGAACCCGCACTGCTAGAGTTAGTCAATGATTTGCACCCAGCAGATATTGCAGAGGTGATGGATGAGTTGGGTCCTGACGAGGCTTTAGTTCTTTATAAGGTAATGGATGCAGATCGAGCATCTGATGTTTTAATGCACCTTGAGGAAGATTCTAGAGAAAACTTTCTCGCACTTCTTACTCCAAAGGAAATTGCTGAACAATTTATTGATCACTTAGACAGTGACGATGCAGCTGATATGATCAGCGAATTGTCAGATGATCAAAGGGAGCAAGTTATTGCACAAATTGAGGATAGACAGCAAGCAAGAGACATTGTTGACCTTCTTCACTATGAGGAAGAAACGGCAGGTGGTTTAATGGCCAAAGAGCTCATCAAAGTTGATGTGAATTGGACGGTGAGCAAGGCCGTAAAGGAAATGCGAAAGCAGGCTGAGCAGATAGAGCACGTTTACACTGTTTACGTGGTTGACGAGAATGATTTATTACTAGGTCGCCTGCAGTTGAAGAAAATGTTACTCAATCCTATTCGGGCAAAAATTGCTGATATCTACGACCCTAAGATTCGATCGGTACAAGTATATGAAGACCAAGTTGAGGTAGCCAACATCATGGAAAAATATGATCTGGTTGCTCTTCCCGTTATTGATGAAACAGGGCGCTTGTTAGGACGTATTACCATTGACGATGTCGTTGATGTTATAAAGGAAGAGGCTGAAAAAGATTATGCATTGGCTTCTGGTATATCAGGAAATGTTGAGTCCACAGATTCAATATATGTACTCACTCGAGCAAGATTACCATGGCTGCTAATTGGGTTGTTTGGCGGAATTTTAGGTGCAAGGGTGATTGAATTATATGAAGGTGATTTACAATTGTATCCAGAGATGGCCTTTTTTATTCCGCTTATCGCTGCAATGGGAGGTAATGTCGGTGTGCAATCCTCTGCGATAATCGTTCAAGGATTGGCCAATAATTCTATGGGTCTCACTGGAATTTGGAGTAAGCTGAAAAAGGAATTTAGCGTAGCTCTCTTAAACGGAGCAGTTTGCGCTGTTCTGATTTTTACCTACAACTATTTCTTCAACGATTCACTTGCGTTGGCCTATACAGTGAGCCTAGCCTTGTTTTGTGTGGTTTTAGTTGCAGCATTATTTGGAACATTTGTTCCGCTAGTATTGGATAAGTATGAAATCGATCCCGCACTTGCTACAGGTCCATTTATCACTACTGTAAATGATGTGCTCGGATTGTTTATCTATTTTCTCATTGGACATCTATTATATATTTCATGAAATCGATCTTTCTTGTTATAGCAGTTCTAAGCAGTTTGGGTCTAAACGCCCAACGTAAGATGCCAGCTATTTCATTTCTTGAGAACAGTCTAGAATTCGCAGATGCTAATAAATCATTCAGCGAAGTCGGTCAGTTAACTGACACACTGCGTGATGATCAAATTGTAAAGGCATTGACAAAAATATTAGCGGAAAACGAAAATCTTCAAATTGAACTTGCCGGCCACTGTGCAGGAAATGAGGATACCTTGATTTCCCAGCAACGAGCGGATTTAGTGAAGCAAATGCTGATAGATGGCGGTATTTCCTCTTCAAGAATTGACTCTAAGGGCTATGGATTCAAAGAGCCAGTAATTACCAATCAAATTTTGTTGAGCCTTAGTTCTAGGGCAGAGCGCGATGAAGCAAACCTTAGAAATCGAAGGGTAGAAATAAAAGTGGTTGGTGTTAAACCAGAATAAAACGCACATTGAAGGTCTTAATTCTTGACACATTTCATGAATCTCTTCAACTCAAATTAGAAGAGAATGGGCATGAGTGCTTAAACATGTCGAATTCTCCCGATTCTGAAGTGTTACTGGCCATGCCATTTGCAGAAATTTTGGTATTGCGCAATAGAATGTCGATTAGACAAGAACAGATTGACGCTTGCCCAAATCTGAAAATCATTGGAAGGGTAGGTGCTGGATTAGAGCATATAGATGTGGACTATGCCAGAAGTAGAGGAGTCAAGGTCTTAAGTTCACCAGAAGGCAATCGACAAGCTGTGGCAGAGCATGCCATCGGCATGCTTTTGACACTATTCAACAATATCGCAAAATCGAATAATGAAGTCCGGGATGGACTTTGGATGCGCAAGGAAAACGAAGGGGTTGAGTTGGCTGGGAAAACGATTGGAATAATTGGATATGGAAATACAGGCTCTGCTTTTGCCCAAGTGCTCTCAGGTTTTGGAGTTAAGGTGTTGGCCTTTGATAAATACAAAACGAGTTTTGAGTTTGAATCGAGAATGGACCAGATTTTTAGTGAAGCAGATATTGTGAGCTTGCATTTGCCATTAAATGCTGAAACGAAGTATTTGGTGAATGATACCTGGATTCACAGTTTCCAAAAACCCTTTTATCTGATCAATACCTCGCGTGGACCAATTGTGAATACGGAGGATCTTATACAAGCGATAAATCAGAAACACATTCTTGGCGCCTGCCTGGATGTTTTGGAATATGAGACAGAAAATTTAAAAATGCCCCCTATAAAGGAATTACCGACAAGTGCGCTGGATTTAATGAAATGCGGACGTGTAATTCTAAGTCCACATATTGCTGGGTTGACCAAAGAAAGTTATGAGAAGTTGAGTAAAATTTTGGCAGAAAAAATCCTTGTTGCGTCTTCGTGAGCGACCAACCTACCGCTAGTCTGAAGAGCTTTTTACCAAGCTTGAACTGGCTTCATTTACTGTTATACGATAGATGCCATCGGGTATACTGGAAAGATTGATGAGCGACATGTATTTACTTTGGTTCTTAATTTCCACCAAATCGGTTATGTCTTTACCCAGATTATTGAACAAGCGAATGGATTGAATCACATCGCCCAAACTAACAGTGATCATTTCATTCGAGGGGTTTGGAAACACTTTTAATTCATCATTTGTCATTTCATTTCCGAATTGAACGGATATCATATTTGATGAAGAAGTTTGACCATCGAAATCGGTTTGCATTAATCTATAGTGGTTCAACCCAAGCGTTGGTGAAAGATCAAATGCTTGATAACTAAGGGGTTCATTTGAATTGCCGGCTCCGTCTAAAATATGTATTGACTCCCATGATTCATCGCTCATGTATTTTTCAATTTCGAAATAATCATTGTTACTTTCTGTTGCAGTTGTCCATGTGAGCTTGATCGATTTTCCCTCAACATTACCTCGAAAGTCTAATAGTTCGATTGGGAGCGCAGCACAAAGACCTGAGGCACTGAATTCCGCAGAGACAGTATAAAAGCTCGATGGGGAATTCTGATTGTTGTATTCTGTTTGTATCCAAGCGGCTGATAAAAGTGTGTCTGTTGAGTGTATTTCATCTAGATCACCATCGAATCGGTTGCCGCTTTCACCCGAAGCGACTTCACCTCCAATCGAGGCATTTCCTGCGGCAGCTCCAAAAGTTCCGTTGGCAGTTTGAGTCCCTACAGAAGTGCCGTTTATGTACAGTGTTTTTTGATTTGTAGCATCATTGAATGATGCAGCGAAGTGATACCAGGTATTATTTGCTATAAGTGTTGGCGAATCCAAGGATACATTGGACAATCCTCTAATATAATAGCGTACCCTTCCTGCTCCAGGATCGCCTAGACTTATGGCATGGCAACCGCTACCATTGGATGCATCATCACAGAAAATTCGTTGACCAGCCTCTTTTCTGTCATCTGTTCTGAACCAGCCCGAGTAAGTGAAATCAACGCTTCGAGCGGGGTGATTTGTTAATTCGATCCAGTGATTTGGATCTGTGAAAGATTGTCCGTCAGCAATTTTTGCTGTAGATAAATCCGATGATCCGTTATTGGTTCCATTTTTACTATTTCCGCTGGCATCAAGAAAATCGTTATGTAAATGCCACACTCCATCATATGCTGTATTCCAAGTACTGGTAGTTGATGGGTCAGTAGTTGCAGAAGCGTTTCCGTAATACATATGAATATTGGTGTTCGCAGTGGCTTGAAGCGTAGGGATTCTTACCCAAGCAACAAAATTTCCGCTGGTCGAAGTGTAGTTTTCAATTTGATGATCGAGCACTGTTGAGCAATCACCCAGCGTAAAAATGATGTCATATACATTGGAGTTTTCTACCTCACCACCATTACCCGTGGTTCGGAGATCATTATCTGTAAGGCTTATCAAAACGGGGAAGTTTGTGAAATCGGTTGAACCTGCTACCTGAGATGATTGAATGGATATTTGTTTTCCAAAGCCATATCCCGCTGGTTGTCCTTGTGCATGCATAAAAATACAGCTCGTGAATATTAGAAGGACAAGGTATTTAATTAACATCAGTTTGATAAGTCTAATCTTAAGGCAAAGGTCTAAATAGTTTGTTTTCAAACTAGTCGAATTCCATAACTGAAGTCGAGTTATTGATGAATATGGTGATACTCGTCTATAGGTATGTCTGCAACCAGGCTATCGCCTTCTCCCTTGAATCAAAGGTGCGGTAAGGAATGTCATGTCCTTTGAAACGCTTGGACTCCCGCGCTACTAATTGGTGTATTGCTTCCTTGACCAGAAGGGCAGCGGCAGAGTAGTTGTCGCTGTCAGGTTGATTCGCAGTTGACCTAATGGCTTCGATCGTCATATCAGGTAGATTCCGGATATCCATTAAAAAGGGTATCGGATACTCAAGTTTAAGTGTTTGCCTGACATTGAAATTTTCTTTAGCATCTGCTGAGGTCATAACAACCCCATCTTTTACTGTTGAAACGAGAATTTCCTCTTCAAGGGAATAAATGGTGGACCTAGATTCAGCTAGTTGCATTGGACAATGTTAAACCATTGTGGGGAAAGACGGTCTATTTTAGTCTGCTCTCCTAAGTTGATATCTAGGTGAATTGATAGTGAAGTTGTGTCAATCCGGTGTCAAAACTCTTGCTAGAAATAAGACTTAAATCTCTTTCTGGTCTACCTTCCTTAAATAAGGGAGTTCCGGCCCCTAGCATGACAGGAATGATGGACAGTATTAATTCGTCAATTAGGTTGTTTCTTAGAAGTAATTGAACAATTTCAGAACCACCATCACAATAGATGTTTTTATCCCTTTTTGACTTAAGCGTATTGATCAAATCCGTCAGTTCTCCAGAATAATAATTGATATTACCTTCTTTACCATTCTTCGATCTAAAAACAACGTAAAGCTCTTTGTCTAAATGAGGGTACTCATATCCTTGATTAATTACCCAATCGAATGTTTTTCGGCCCACAATGACTGCGTCAATCGATTCAACAAAATCAGAATAGCCATAGTCTTCGCCTTCCTTTTGAACTTTGGATAAAAAGCTTAGATCGTCATTTTCTGCAGAAATGTATCCATCTAAAGAACAGGAGATGTATAGTATTACTTTTCGATTGTCACTGGCCATTATGAGTGCGAGATTTTTAAGTCGTTTTTGATGATCGCATCAACATTCTTAATGTATGTCTGGTTTTCTGTTGGAGCAATATTTCTTTTCCAGTTGCAAGTTCATTGGCAATTTTTTCGTTGAAATGCCTGATGGTCAAAAGCTCTAGACCTTCGTTGTATCGAACCTCGTAATTGGACTGCAAGTCTAAAATCAAATCATCGAGTTTAGAACGGTCGGCATCCACACTAACGGAGAAGCTAATCGCAGAATTCTGCATCGTGTTGATTTTCATTCTGTGTTTTGCAAACCGTTGAAAAATATCGCTGATGTGCTCTTCGACAATAAAGCTGAAATCTTTGGCTGAAATGCTAATTAGTACCTGATTCTCTTTGAATATGTAGCTCGCAATTTTACTATCTTCTGAAGTGTTTGTGTTTATTAATGTGCCCTCATTTTCAGGGTGTAGAAAGCTCTTGACCAAAAGAGGAATTTCCTTGTTTTCAAGGGGTTTAATAGTCTTTGGATGAATAACACTGGCCCCGTAATAGCTTAGTTCCACCGCTTCTCTATAACTGATGTTTGGCAGTAACTCTGCGTTGTTGAAATACTTTGGATCCGCGTTTAAAACTCCATCAACGTCCTTCCAAATACACACCGATTCAGCATTCAAGCAATAAGCAAAAATGGCAGCACTGAAATCAGAGCCTTCTCGGCCCAAGGTTGTCATACGGTTGTGATCACCACCACCGATAAAACCTTGACTGATGACGATAGGTTTTTTTTTCCATTCCCAAGCACTTGTAATCCGCTGTTGAGTGAGCTCCCAATCAACATTGGCTGCTCGGTAGTTGTTGTCCGTATGAATCAGTTTTCGTGCATCTATCCAGTCATTTTTAATCCCAACAGAGTCTAAGTAAGCAGCGATGATTTTCGTAGATAGAATTTCTCCCAGAGACACGATTTGATCATAAAGAAAATCGTAGTCTGCATCTGTGTCCGCCTCCAAAAATGCAAATGCATAAGCTTTTATTTTGGCAATGGCCGAATGTGCGTCTCCTTCCGTTTGTAGGAGTTCATTTAAGACGTCTTCATGATGGTTAAACACATCGTCTAGTGCTTTTTTCCAATCAGTTTTATCTACGAACGATTGAACGACCTGCTCCAGTGCATTGGTGGTTTTACCCATCGCGCTCACCACGATAAACAATTCTGAATCGCTGTTCTGGCTGACAATTGAATGTAGATTTCGGATGCCTTGAGCATCTTTCACAGAGGCACCTCCAAATTTGAATACGTTCATTTAGCGAAGATGATACTTTAGTGCTTAAGCCGAGAACAATGTGATTCGAGCTTTTAGCAATCTATTGTCGAAATCTGTTTTTATTCAATATTCTTAGAAATAGAAGCGGCCATTGATCCACTCTTCATCCAGAAGAGCCCCGTATTTCTTGTAAAACTCAATGGCGGGTTGGTTCCAGTCAAGCACTTGCCAACCCATTTGTTTAAGTCCTTCAATTTTGGTTTTATTCATCAATGCTTCAAACAACTTGGAGCCGACACCTTTTCTGCGGAAGGATTCAGTGACGATGAGATCTTCCAAATAGAGATACTTGCCACGCCAAGTAGAGTAGCAATAATAGTAAAGTGCAATTCCAATGATTTTTCCATTATACTCAGCCACCATCAAATGATAATTTGGATTAGATCCAAAACCATCACGCAAAAGATCCGATTCTGAAATGACCACAGCATTTGGCTCATTTTCGAAATCAGCCAACTCTTTGATCAGTTTGTATGTAGCGCTTACATCTTCAGCAACACCGGCTCGAATTGTTATACCCATGTCAGATGTGCTGATCAATAAGTATGGGGTTGCCATCTGGATCGGCTATGACAAAACTGGCGGGACCGCTTGATTCGGTATCAGCGGGGTGTTCAATATCAACTCCCTTGTCTGTTAATTCTTGCTGAATCGATCTTACATCATCGTAGTTATCTAAAGTGGATGCATTCGAGTCCCAGCCTGGGTTAAATGTGAGAATATCGCCTTCGAACATGCCTTGAAACAATCCAATCAGTGTTGTTTCATTTTTCATGATGAGATAATTTTGCTCCATGCTTCCCGCAAATGGGATGAATCCAAGGTTTTCGTAAAAGGTTTTTGAAACTGCTAAGTCTTTAACGCTTAGGCTTATTGAAAATGCTCCTAGTTTCATGATTGATCAATTTAATAATTTGAATTATGATTGGAGTCAAATCTAAACTTTGTTGTAGATTAGGAAGAACCTTTAGTAACCTGATATGTTTGTAACCTATATCACAAACAAAACTTGTAACAATCCTAATTTTGATATAGAATTGAATCTATGAAACACTATTCCATATTCACATTTCTTCTTGTATCCATTGTTCTCACCTCTTGCGGAGAATCAGCGGAGGCTGATAATGATGCCATTGATAAGGAGGCCAAAGAGAGCGCTCGATATGATGGATTACTCGCTGAGCATTTATCGTCATTTGCTGTGCTGCCATCAGAAGCTAACAATCCTGAGAACGTTAGTACACCAGCAAAGATTAAATTGGGTCATGCGCTCTATTTCGACACGCGCTTGTCTCTAACCGGAAATAATAGTTGTAATAGTTGCCACAATCTAAAGTCATATGGAGTCGATAATTTACCCACAAGTCCTGGGGATGCGGGCGAAAATGGAGATAGAAACTCACCAACTACCTTAAATGCAGCGTTGCATATTAGCCAGTTTTGGGATGGCAGAATGAAAGATGTGGAGGAGCAAGCCGGTGGACCGGTTTTGAATCCTGTGGAGATGAATATGCCGAGCGAAGCAGAGGTGGAGAAGCGTTTGAGTCAAGTTGAGGTTTACAAGGAACTATTTGCGGAGGCTTATCCTAATGATGCAAATCCATTTACCTATACCAATATGCGCAAAGCGATTGGGGTATTTGAGCGCCAATTGCTCACTCCTTCAAGAGTTGATAAATACCTGAAGGGTGAAAAGAATGCCCTTACTGCGCAAGAGAAAAAGGGAATGTTGTCCTTCGCTCTAATTGGTTGTACTACGTGCCATAATGGACCATTACTTGGCGGTAACCAGATGCAACGATTTGGTGTACACAAACCCTATTGGGAGGCTACAGGATCTGAGCGCCATGATGGCGGTTTATTTGAACAGACTAAGGATTCGTTTGATCTAAATATGTTCAAGGTGCCTGCGCTTCGCAATATCGCTGAAACTTATCCGTATTTCCATGATGGCAGCGTAAGCAGTTTGCGAGAAGCAGTTAAAATCATGGCCGATGTGCAACTTGATTACAAGATGAATAAGACTGAGGTTGATAATGTGGTCGCCTTCCTTCAAGCCTTGACTGGTGAAGTACCGGTTGAATACCAGGAAGATCCACTTGCGGTTTCAGAGTAATGCAAATCAAGAAACGAAAAAAGGTCAGCTCATTGAGTTGACCTTTTTTTGTAGGACTATTCTATGACCATTGGGAAAGTTACTTCCACGTCAGTTTCTCCTGGGACGCATGTTCCATCCTTCACATCAGGTTGATGCTTCAATGAAATGGTTACAGAACCAATTGTCGCCTCTGAGGTTGTCCATTTTGACATTAGACCTACTTCAAAAGTTCCGTCAGAGTCTGTTCTATCGATAGTGAGGTTATCGCTTGACACGTCAAAACATATTAAATGTTCATCATCCTCTTCTTCGATTTCATGGGTCATATCCTCAGCTTCTTCACCTGATTCGTTCAAAAACTCAATGGATACATCATAAACTGAATTGGTATCTAAAAACAAGGAGTCAATTAAGGGATCCATTCCACCGGGCCCATCAATATCGCTCCAAGTTGCCATGATATGCGAACCAATTGAATTGGTGAAATGCAGCTCAACTGTCGTAATCAATTCCTCCTCATTGTGATCGAGCGGGTCCTCAGGATCGCCTTTGTCGCGTTTGCAGCCCACCGAAAATATAATTGATGGAATAAGTAGGTATTTAATGAGTGTTGTTTTCATTTTTAAAATTTGAGGGACAACCTCAGGATCGTATTTCGACCCAGTTCGTCCGAGTAATAGCGATATCGATTTAAATAATTTCGATACCGCTGGTTAAAAAGATTGTTTATTTCAAAGTTGATTCCGAGTTCGCCAAAATTGGTTTTGACCTTTGCTAGGGCAAATAATCCAAAAAGCATATATGCATTTGGCGGGCCAATGCAGTCGCTCATGCTTGGCACTCGCCATTGCTTGTTTACCCAAATGGAGTTTGCGCCTAGATTTACCTCCCGTTCGCCTTTCATATTAGGAATTGAATATGATAATTCCAGCTTGCTCTGATCGGCAGGCATCTGCGCCAACCAATCTTTAGCATTCAAATCCTTGGCTCGTAAAATTGAAGTTGTCGATGTGATTTTCAGGCTTTGGATTGGACTATAGACGGCTTTCGCATCGATACCATAAAGCAGAGCATTTGTCTGAACATATTCAAAAGTTGGAAACGCTCCTCGAATGGTAAGCGTAGCCGGAAATCTGGGTTGCAGATTAATGAAGTTATTCATGTAATTAGAATATACAGAGGCTTGAAATTCAAATGTCCGATGTACGTACTGAATCTCACTATCCCAACTGTAACTAACCTCTTGTAATAGATTCGTATCTCCAATCTCAAATGTGGCAGAACCATGATGTAGACCGTTGCTATACAATTCGCTTACATTCGGTGGTCGCCAGGCTATTCCTAAATTGCTGCGCCATACCCAATACTTACCAATCGAGCGATTAACTCCGATTGTGCCAGATGGCTGCTGAAAGATATAGCGATATTGATCTATTGCTTCATCATTCCGTATAAATACGTTCTGTTGAACATAGTCGAACCTTGCACCAAACTCAAGCAACCAGCCTTCTCCAAATTCTACTTTCTCTATCGCGAACAAGCCATTAGACCACTTTTTGAAATTTGGAATGAAGAAACGCCCACTGTAGGTGTTATCCTGCATTAATGCGGACACACCTAGGGTCAGGTTCGCTCTATCGCTGTGTTGATATCGCCAGTTTAAATCGGTTGTATGTGTGGTTATCTCAAAGCTAAGAGCCGGAATATCCATACTATGCTTATCGTATTCCTCTCGCAAATTATACTGTCGTGCGTAGGTTATTTCAATCCGTCCTTTAGAACCTGTATTGATAAATCCTTTTGCTTTCAACAGTTCGTGAGATACGCGCTGAAATGGTGGTTGTATTCTGTAGTCGAAACCAGACGATTCGATGGGTTCATTGGCCTCAAAGGCACGGTATAGATCGCTCAAATTTCCAATATGCGATGCCGAAAAAATGCCCAAATTGGTGTTGAATTGGCTGTAATACAATTCAACTCCTTTTTTCTGATCAGAGAACGAAGTAGCCGCGGAAAAGTTCCATTCTTCCAAACCTGTGTTTTTCAAGAAATAGTCGGGAGCTTGCTGGTTGCCAAGTTTCTTTATTGAACCTTGCACCCGCCATCTAAAGGCTTCTATTTGCTTATGGCTTCCTTCAAACATGAGTGCGGAAATCCCACCTCTTCCGTTTGTTTGGCCAACGAGGTCAAATGCCCCTCCAATTCCAAAACTATCGGTCATTGCCTTTGGAGAAACCAATACCACACCCGCGATAGCATCGGATCCATATCGAACACTGCTCGCACCTTTAATTACCGTGAGCTCATCGGCTATGAATGGATCAATTTCTGGTGCATGTTCATTACCCCATTGCTGGCCCTCTTGTCGCACTCCATTGTTAAGAACGAGTAGCCTATTGCTATGCAGGCCGTGGATCATAGGTTTGGAAATACTAGCTCCGGTGTTCAGGGTGTTAACGCCAGAAATAGAACTTAGACTCTCGCCAAGCGATTTTCCCTTTTGTCGCTCTTGATATTCTATCGTTTCCATTTCGACTGCACTTCGTATCGGTGTCTTTTTTTCATCAATTCGCACCGCATTCAGCAATTCTGCATGGTGTTCGGGATAGAAATTGTGCACTATATTCTGAGATACTTCAATCGTATCGTAAATCGGTTCACAACCAACATGCGAACAGGCAATAATCAGCTTGCCTGCGCACAGTCCTCCAATTGAATAATACCCCAATTCATTGCTAATTGTGCCCAAATTTGTCCCTAGAATCACTATGTCAGCATAGGACAAAACACTTCCATCATGCTCGTCAACTACTTGGCCGCTAACGGTTAAATTGCAGTCGTTTTGAGCACTTGCTGTTATAGCAAAGGCAATAAGAGGGATACACGCAATAAGGCGCAACATCACTTATAGGAAATTGAAATATTGATAAACGCCCAGTTCATGAGCGCATGAAAAATCGGTCGCTCGGAATCACCTCAACCGATTCATATGCTAAACCATTGTGGGCGGGACTCGGGTGTTTAAATCACTCGTAAAGTGGTATGCAAGTGACCCAGCGAGTTCACCTCCAATGAGGATCTGGGTATTTTGTATGGGATAGTTGCTCTCGTCAACAAATTTGAGTTGCTGAATTTTAGGAGTCTGCAATTGACAAATCGAGCATTCTTCGTGATCTTCTAAGAGGTGCTGATGATCCGTGCAATTGAGTGAGCCTCCATCGTGGAATAAGCGGATGTGACATTCATCTACCGAGTTGTTTCCGTGATGTTCATCGCAGTGTAGTGTGTGTTCTTCATGCTCATGGAACACTTCAGGTGAAATGCCAAGCAATACTAATGCGCCAATTAAAACAAGGGATATTACGCTATGTAGTGCGGATTTCACAGAGGACAAAGATAGGCGCACTATCTAAACTGTATTCTACCGATTTTACCACTTCGTCCAACTCCGATTAATACGTTCCCCAGCCCGATGCAGCTAAAATATCCCTTGGGACTAATGGGTTCCCAGCTTTGACCTTCGTCATAACTAATGTCTGTGCCTGATCGTCCAGTTGCAACCGCGGTTCCATCATCGAGAAAGACAACGCATGAACGATAACCTGATGGATTATTAGAGGGTGATTTCCATGTCAACCCACCATCCATTGTGAATGCAGCATTGTTTTCAGCGTTGGTTGAATCTTTGTAATCGCCACCTACCACAATGCCATGCATGTCGTGGAAGAAAGCCATAGAAAAAATCCCTGCGCTTGCTGAACTTGAAAGTGGTGTAGAAAAGGTTTCCCAACTGCTGGAGGCACTGGTTCTGTAAACTCTGGCCTCTTTCCCACCGCTGGCTGCAATCCAAATGGTAGAATTTCCTAAGACGATACCCGTGCCACTGGCTGCAAACCCAGCTTCACCAACAATTGCTGAATCCATAGTGGTTCGATCGTAATGCTCCCAAGTTTTACCCGAATCAATGGATTCAAGCACCGAAAATTTCCCATCGATCGGATCACCATAAGCCATTCCTCGTGCATCATTAAAATCTATACCATCAAAGAAGAGAGAGCGATTTGTGTCCTCAAAGGATAGGTTCCATGTTAGCCCACCATCGATCGTGTGGAATATTTTGACTCCGTTTCCAGAACTCATTGCGACTGCATTATCTCTGTCGAAGGCCTCTATGTCTCTCAAGTCGATTTCAAGGCAATTTGGAATGGTAAATGACACCCAAGAACTACCACTATCCAAACTTCGTAGAACCGTTTCGTCCGTCCCACTTGCCCAAATGGTTCCATCCAATGCAGCGTCTAATCCCCGAAGGTGAGATTTGGTTGGACTTGTGACGCTAACCCAATCCAAATTAGCTGAGCTCTGCTTCTCTGCAACAGTGTTTTGTTCCGCACAGGCAGAAAGGAGGAGTAAAACTATTGGGATGGAAAAGCGCATTTTGAATCCTTGAATATGGCAAAAAAAAAGCCGCTTCAAACGAAGCGGCTTTTTAAAATTAATTGGAATTATAATTTGGAAATCCGCTGAACGTATGTTTTGTCATTCACCTTAACGGAGAGGATATAAATACCCGCGCTGAAAGATGAGATATCAATTACCTCAACAGTTGAAGCACTAACTCCATTTCGGTTACTAGACTGAACCAATTTTCCGTTGATATGCAGGATGTCATATCGAACTTCATTTGCGAAACCATCGATCTGGATGTTAACCATGTTGGTAGTTGGATTTGGATAAACTGTCATGTAAATTGGATTGCCAACCTCATCTATACCCACACAAACCTTAAGACCCACATGAATTGAACTAGAAGATTCACAACCGTTAGCATCGGTTACGGTAACAGTGTAGTTGCCCGAATCCGTTACGAGAATAGTTTGTGATGACTCGCCAGTAGACCAATCAAATGAACTTCCAG